>Ga0214468_1000043_pt1 | contig 35900 bp, 27 predicted proteins | sample RVTome_9_FD_187334 | JGI IMG/M metagenome (GOLD analysis project Ga0214468, IMG submission 187334) | Soil microbial communities from uranium-contaminated site in the Upper Colorado River Basin, Wyoming, United States - RVT155D38 HiSeq ...
CGGTCGAGTAGCGGGTGTGCCCGATCGCCCGCCGGCCAGTGAGCCGGCCCAGGACCGGCGCCCGGAAGATGTCCGCCACCTGGCCCATCCCCCGCTCGACCTGCATCCGCCGCCCGTCCCACGAGACGATCCCGGCCGACTCCTGTCCGCGGTGCTGGAGCGCGTACAGCCCGAGGTAGGTGAGGTTCGCCGCGTCCTCGTGGCCGTCGATGCCGAAGATGCCGCACATGGGGAACGAGCCGGCGTCAGACCCCGAGCGCGCGCGGCAGGGCGGCGGCCCACGCCCCGCGCAGATCCTCGACGTCGAGGGCGAACCGGCCGCCGTCGAAGGCGACGGCGAGCGCGCCGCCGCCGACCGTGCCGATCTCGCGCGCCGGCACCCCGAAGGACTCGGCCTGGGCGAGGACGCGGTCTGCGCGCGCCAGCTCGCAGGCGACCAGCGCCCGGGCCTGCGTCTCCGAGAACAGCGACGCCGGGCCGCCCGGCACCTCGACCTCGGCGCCGAGGCCGCGCTCGAAGCAGGCCTCGGCGAGGGCCACCGCGAGACCGCCCTCGGAGAGGTCGTGGGCGGTGCGCACCGCCCCCCGGTAGGCGAGCACCCGCAGGAGCTCGGCGAGCCGCGACTCGGCCTCGAGGTCGACCGCCGGCGGCGCGCCCCGTTCGACCCCGTGGAGCAGGCGCAGCCAGGCCGCGCCGCCGTGCTCGCCGCGGTCGGCGCCGAGGAGCACGATCCGGTCGCCGGCCGCCGCGAAGCCCGCCCGCGGCAGCGCCCCCATGTCGGGGATGACGCCGACCATCGCCACCGTCGGGGTCGGGTGGATCGAGCGCTCCTCGGTCTCGTTGTAGAGCGACACGTTGCCGGAGACGACCGGCACGTCGAGCGCCGTGCAGGCCGCGGCCATGCCGCGGATGCACTCGCGGAGCTGCCAGGAGACCTCGGGGCGCTCCGGGTTGCCGAAGTTCAGGCAGTCGGTCAAGCCGACCGGCTCGGCGCCGACGGTGGCCAGGTTGCGCACCGCCTCGGCGACCGCCTGGGCGCCGCCGGTGCGCGGGTCGAGCCAGCAGTAGACCGGGTTGACGTCGCAGGCGAGCGCCAGCCCCGACGGCGTGCCCTTGAGCAGCAGCACCGCCGCGTCGCCGCCCGGCCCGCGGACGGTGTTCGTGCGCACCGAGTGGTCGTACTGCCGCCAGATCCACTCCTTGGAGCCCAGCTCCGGGGTGGCGAGCAGCGCGGCGAGGGCGGCGCCGGGGTCGTCGATCTCCGGCAGGTCGGGGGAGGCCTGGCGGGCGGCGAGGTCGGCGGGCGGCTCGGCCGGGCGGCGGTAGACCGGCGCCTCCTCGGTGAGCGGCGCCACCGGCAGGTCGGCCGCGACCCCGCCGCGCCAGTCGAGCCGCGCCCGCCCGTCGCCGGTCACCTCGCCGATCTCGACCACCTCGAGGCCCCAGCGGCGGAAGACCTCGGCCACCTCCTCCTGGCGGCCGCGGCGGGCGACGATCACCATCCGCTCTTGCGACTCGGACAGCATCATCTCGTAGGGGGTCAGGCCCGGCTCGCGCAGCGGCACCCGGTCGAGGTCGAGCCGCACGCCGGTGCCGCCACGGCCGGCCATCTCGAAGGCCGAGCTGGTCAGCCCGGCCGCCCCCATGTCCTGGATGGCGACGATCGCCCCGGTCCGCATCGCGTCGAGGCACGCCTCGAGCAGCACCTTCTCGGTGAACGGGTCGCCCACCTGCACCGTCGGCCGCTTCGCCTCGCTCTCGGCGTCGAACGACTCCGAGGCCATCGTCGCCCCGTGGATGCCGTCGCGTCCCGTCCGGCTGCCGACGTAGAGCACCGGGTTGCCGGGGCCCGAGGCGCGGGCGGTGAAGATCCGCTCGCGGCGCGCGATGCCGAGCGCGAAGGCGTTGACCAGGATGTTGCCGTCGTAGGCGGCGTGGAACCCGGTCTCCCCGCCCACCGTCGGGATGCCGACGCAGTTACCGTAGTCGCCGATCCCGCGCACCACCCCGTCGACGAGGTAGCGCATCCGCGGCGCGTCGAGCCGCCCGAAGCGCAGCGAGTCCATCACCGCGATCGGCCGCGCGCCCATCGTGAAGACGTCGCGCAGGATGCCGCCCACCCCGGTCGCCGCCCCCTGGTACGGCTCGATGAAGCTCGGGTGGTTGTGGCTCTCCATCTTGAACGCCGCCACCCACCCGTAGCCGAGGTCGACGACGCCGGCGTTCTCCCCCGGGCCGTGGATCACCTGCTCGCCGCGGGTCGGTAGCTCCCGCAGCCACGCCTTCGACGACTTGTACGAGCAGTGCTCCGACCACAGCGCCGAGGCGATCCCGAGCTCGGTCAGGTTCGGCGTCCGCCCGAGGATCCCGACGAACCGCTCGTACTCCTCGGCCGAGAGGCCGTGCTCGCGGGCGAGTGCGGCGTCGACGGCGGGCTCGGCGGCCTGGGCGGCGGTCTCGGCGGCGGTGTCGGCGGCGGTCGGGCTCCCGGCGGCGGTCATGGGCGAAGCATCCCACACCGGCCGGGGCGCGGAAAGGCCGGTCCGGGCATCGTCAGCCGGCGACCCGCACCAGCCGGTAGGTCTTCTTCCCCTTGCGGAGGACGAGGAGGGTGCCGTCGAGCGCGTCGTCGGGGCCGACGGTCGTGCCGTCCTCCAGCCGCCGGCCGTTGAGGTAGGCGCCGCCGCTGGCGACCAGGCGGCGGGCGGCGCCCTTGGAGCCTTCGACGCCGGCGCGGACGAGGAGGTCGACGGCCGGGAGGCCGGCGGCGAGCTCGTCGCGCGGGATCTCCGTCGTGGGGGCGTCGGCGAGGCCGGCGGCGAGGTCGTCGGCTCGGAGCTCGGCGACCTCCTTGCCGAAGAGGAAGTCGGTGACCCGCTCGGCCCGCGCGAGGCCGTCGGCGCCGTGGGTCATGCGGGTGACCTCCTCGGCGAGGACGCGCTGGGCGAGGCGCTCCTCCGGCGCCCGGGCGAAGTCGGCCTCGATCTCGGCGATCCGACCGCGGTCGAGGAAGGTGAAGTAGCGCAGGTAGCGGGCCGCGTCGGCGTCGGCGACGTTGAGCCAGAACTGGTAGAAATGGTACGGCGAGGTGCGCTCGGGGTCGAGCCAGACCGCGCCCGCCTCGGTCTTGCCGAACTTCCGGCCCGCCGCGTCGGTGACCAGCGGCGAGACGAGGCCGTGCGCCTTCGCCCCGCGCAGGCGGCGGATCAGGTCGATGCCCGAGAGGATGTTGCCCCACTGGTCGGAGCCGCCCATCTGGAGCGTGCAGCCGTGGCGGTCGTGGAGGACCAGGTAGTCGTAGGCCTGGAGCAGCATGTAGCTGAACTCGGTGAAGGAGATCCCCTCCTCGGAGGCGAGGCGCCGCTTCACCGACTCGCGGGCGGTCATCGCGTTGACGGTGAAGTGCTTGCCGACGTCGCGCAGGAACTCCATCAGCCCGAGCGGGCCGAGCCACTCGGCGTTGTCGACGAGCAGCGCGCCGGTCCGGGGGTCGTCGAAGTCGAGGAAGCGCCCGAGCTGGGCGCGCAGACCGGCGACGTTCTCGGCGATCGCCGCGGCGGAGAGGAGCTGGCGCTCCTGACTCTTGCCGCTCGGGTCGCCGACCATCCCGGTGCCGCCGCCGACGACGGCGATCGGCCGGTGGCCGGCGCGCTGGAGGCGGGCGAGCGCGAGGACCGGCAGGAGCGAGCCGGCGTGGAGGCTCGGGGCGGTCGGGTCGAAGCCGACGTAGCCGGTGAGGGGACCCTCGGCGAGCGCCTCTTCGAGGCCGGGCGTGGCCTCCTCGATCAGCCCCCGCCAGCGCAGGTCCTCGACGAAATCCATCGTGTGGGCGTTCAGCCGGTGACCCGCAACGGCACCCGCTCCGCGAGCCCCGCGAAGAGGCCGAGCCCGTCGGTGCCGCCGAGGACCGTCTCGGCCGCCCGCTCGGGGTGGGGCATCATGCCGAGGACGTTGCCCTCGCGGTTGACGACGCCGGCGATCGCCCGCGCCGAGCCGTTGACGTTCCACCGGCTCGCCTCGGCCGGCTCGGGCAGCTCGCCGTCGGGGCCGCAGTAGCGGAAGACCACCTGCCGGTTCGTCTCGATCTCGTCGAGCACCTCGGGCGCCGCCTCGTAGTTGCCCTCGGCGTGGGCGATCGGCAGGGTGATCACCTGGCCGGCCTCGTAGCCGGCGGTGAACGGCAGGTCGTCGCGCTCGACCCGCAGGTGGACCTCGCGGCACTCGAAGCGCAGGCTCCGGTTGCGCCGCATCGCGCCCGGCAGGAGCCCCGCCTCGAGCAGGATCTGGAAGCCGTTGCAGATGCCGAGCACGAGCCCGCCGTCCGCCGCGTGCCGGCGCACCGCCCGCATCACCGGGCTCTGCGCGGCGAGCGCCCCGGCGCGCAGGTAGTCGCCGTAGGAGAAGCCGCCCGGCAGGACGACGAGCTCGCAGCCGTCGAGGTCCTCGTCGCCGTGCCAGAGGAAGACGACGTCGTGGCGGAGGACGTGCTTGAGGACGTGGTAGACGTCGTGGTCGCAGTTCGCGCCCGGGAAGACGACGACGCCGCACCTCATCTCGACGCCCTCACGCCCGCACCTCCTCGAGCTGGTCGTCGTCGAGCACCTCGACCCGGTAGTCCTCGACGACCGTGTTGGCGAGGAGCTTCTCGCACATCTCGGCGAGCCGCGCCTCGGCCGCCGCCCGGTCGCCGCCGCCCAAGGTGATCTCGAAGCTCTTGCCGGCACGCACCTCCTCGACCTCGGCGAAGCCGATCCCGGCGAGCGCCCCCTGGATCGCCTTGCCCTGCGGGTCGAGGATCTCGCGCCGCGGGTAGACGGTCACCCGGGCCTTGATCCCCCCCTCGCCCGCCGGCCGGGCCGCGGCGGCGCTCACGCCCACTCCAGGGCGAGCTGCAGCCCGCTGCGCGGCGCCGCCGCCTCGACGGGCTCGACCGAGATCCACTCCGAGACCCCGTCCTGCTCGGTCAGCGCGACCCGCGCCCGCGACCGCTCGCGCGCCAGCACCTGGCCCACTTCCTCGGCGGCCAGCGCCGGCAGGTTGTTCGTCTGCGACAGGTGGTAGAGCACGACCCAGCGCAGCCGGTCGCACAGCAGCTCGGGCAGCCCGTCGGCGGCGTCGCGGTTCGACAGGTGACCGTGCCGGCTCGCCACCCGCTGCTTGAGCACCCACGGGTAGGGCCCGTCGCGCAGCATGGTCAGGTCGTGGTTCGCCTCGAGCACCAGGACGTCGAGCTCGGCGAGGCGAGCCCAGGCGAGCCGGCTGCGGCTGCCGAGGTCGCCGGCGAGCCCCATGCGGCAACCGTCCGGCGCCTCGACGACCAGGCCGACCGGCTCGGCCGCGTCGTGCGGCACCGCGAACGGCTCGACCGAGAAGCCGGCGATCTCGACCGGCCGCCCCGAGGCCATCACCCGCGTCTTCTGGAGCGCCTGCTCGGAAAGCCCGCGCCAGCGCTCGATCGTCCCCGAGGTCGCCCACAGCGCCAGCCCGTGCCGCCGCGCCAGCCGGTCGGCGCCGCGCACGTGGTCGCCGTGCTCGTGGGTGACGACGACCGCCTCCAGCGTCTGCGGCCGCACGCCGAGCCGCCGGAGGCGCCGCTCGATCTCCCGGCACGAGAAGCCGGCGTCGACGAGGATCCGCCGCCCGGCGCACTCGACGAGGACGGCGTTGCCCCGGCTCCCGGATCCGAGGACGGCGATGCGCATGGGCTCGGTGGCGGCTCCGGTGGGGGTGGGGATGGGCTCCCGGCTCGCGCGAACGGTATCACGGCCGGGCCCCCGCGCAGGCGCCGCAGACCGCCCACAGGCTCCAGCCGCTCGGGTCGAGAAGCTCGATGGTTCCCTCCTCGGTCCGGCGGACGCAAGGCCGGTACCAGCCGCCGCCGGGCCTCCCCCGGCCTACCCGTCCTCCATCAGAGGGTGCGGAGGACCGGGAGCGGGTCCCGTTGCGCGGCGCGGCGGGCCGGCAGCCAGCTCGCCAGGAGCGCCACCGCGCCGAGCAGCAGGGCCAGCCCGGCGTAGATCGCGGGGTCGTTCGGGGCGACGCCGTGGAGGAGCCCGGCGAGGAAGCGGGTCAGGACCAGGGCGCTCGCGGCGCCCACGGCCAGGCCCCCGGCGATCAAGAGCCCGGTCTGCCGGAGGACGAGGCGCACGAGGTCCCGGTCGACCGCGCCGACGACCCGGCGGATGCCGAACTCCCCGGTGCGCCGGGCGGTGGTGAACGACACCAGCCCGTAGGTACCGGCGAGCGCGAGGAGCAGCGCCACTCCCGAGAAGCCCCCGAGCAGGAGGAGGTAGAAGCGGTGGGGCGCCAGGGTGTCGGCGACCATCTCTTCGACCGTCCCGGTGCCCGCCTCGTCGACGGCGAGCGACGGGGCGAGCTCTGCCAGTGCCCTCCGCGCCGCCGCCAGCCCGCGCGCCGGGTCGGGGTCGCTGCGCAGGACGAACACGAGCGAGCCCTCGCGGCTCTGGGCGAGTGGGAAGTAGGCCATCGGCCGCGGCGCGGTCACGTGGTCCCGGCCGCGGACGTCCGCCACGACGCCGACCACCTCGCGCTCGGCGGGTGCCGACCGCAAGCCGATCGACAGGCGGCTCCCGACCGCGCCACCCGCGGGCCACAGCGCCCGGGCCAGGCTCTCGTTGACGACGACGACGAGCGGCGCGCCGGCGCGGTCGCGTTCGCTCAGCCCCCGTCCCTCGACGACCGGAATGCCGAGGGTCGCGAAGAAGCCGGGCGAGACGGCGTCGATCGACGCCGCGCGCAGCTCGCCGGGCCGTGGCGCCGGGCCGCCCGGGATCTCCAGCTCCTCGCGGCTCTCGATCCCGTTGGGATGGAACGGCGGCGCGGTGCTCGCGGCGGCCGCGGTCACCCCCGGAAGCGCCTCGAACCGTTCGATCGCCCGGCGGGTGAACGCCGCCTTCTCCTCGGCGCTGGGCGCGACGTCGTAGAGGTGGACCTGCAGGGCGGCGAGCCCCTCGGCCCGAAAGCCGAGGTCGGTCTCGAGCAGCTCGGCGAAGCTGCGGGCGAGCAGACCGGAGCCGATCAGCAGCACGAGTGCGACGCCGATCTGGGTGACGGTCAGCGCCCGGTGCAGCCGCAGCACGCCGCCGCCGACGGTCGCCCGGCCGCCGCCCCGGCCCACGCGCCCGGTCCGCTCGGCGGCGTGAAGCGCGGGCCACAGGCCGGCGACGGCGACGACCGCCGCGCTCGCCAGCACGGTGAACACGAGCGCCGCACCGTCGAGCCGCAGCCCGTCGAGCCGCGCCAGCGCCGCCGGAGCGGTCCGCGCCAGCGCCGCGAGCGCGGCGACGGCGACCGCCGCGCCCAGCACCGCCGCGCCCCCGGCCAGAAGGGCGCTCTCGACGAGAGCCTGCCGGGCGAGCGATCGGCGGGAGGCGCCGAGCGCCCGCCGGATCGCCGTCTCGCCGCCACGCTCGATCGAGCGCGCGAGCACCAGGCCGGCGATCGTGGCGCACGAGATCGCCAGCAGCAGGCAGACCGCGCCGAACAGGACGGCGAGCATCGAGCGCGCCTCGCCCAGGACCTGGCGCTCGATCGGCACCAGCTCGACCCCGAGGCCCGGGTTCGTCTGCGGGTGCTCCCCCGCGAGCTCGGCCGCGACGCGGTCGAGATCCTCCTGCGCCCGGGCGACCGACACCCCGTCCGCCAGCCGGCCGACGGCGAAGAGCCAGTTGCCGACGCGGATGTGCCGGAAGTACTCGGGGATCGGCATCTGCAGCCAGAAGTCCGCCTCGTCCGGGTATGCGAAGCCGGGCGCGAGGACCCCGACGATCGTCAACGGCCCGTCCTCGAGCTGGATCCGGGAGTCGACGATCCCGGGGTCGCCCGCGAAGCGCCGCTGCCAGAGCCCGTAGGAGATCATCCCCCGGCGGTCGGCGATCTGCTGCCCGACGATGCGTAGACGGTCGGCCGAGAAGTCCTCCGGGAGGAGCAGCCGCCCCTCCGCGGCGCGGGCGCCCATCGCGGCGAAGAACTCCTCGCTGACCAGCCAGGCCGAGTGCGACTGCGGCCGCCCGTCCTCGCCGACGAGGTCGACGCCGTGGCCCATGACCAGGCCGAGCGACTCGAAGGACCGGTTGCGCTCGTGCCAGTCGACCCAGTTGCCCGGCGAGACCGCGAGACGCCCCGGCGTCGTCACGTCGGTCTCCCACAGCGCGACGACCCGCCCAGCGCCGGCGTAGGGGAGCGGCGGCAGCACGACCTGCCGGAAGGCGGCGAGCAGCGCCGTCGAGGCGCCGATCGCCAGGCCGAGGGTGGCGACGACGAGCAGGGTGAAGCCGGGGGCGCGGCGGAGGACGCGGGCGGCGACCCGGACCTCCCGCGCGAGATCCTCGAGCCGGCCGAGCGACCAGGCGTCGCGGGTCGCCTCTCGGGTCTGCTCGACCCCGCCGAGCCGGATCCGCGCCTGCCGGCGGGCCTCGCCGGGGTCGAGCCCGCGGCGGAGGTTCGCCTCGGTCTCCATCGCCAGGTGGAACTCGAGCTCCTCGGCGAGCTCGGCGTCCTCCAGCGGCCGCCGGGGCAGCGCCCGGAGGCGCGACCACCACGATCGCAAGGCCGCGCTCATCCCGCACCCCCCGCCAGCACCGCCTCGACCGCGCCCGAGAACCGGCGCCAGCCGACCTCCTCGCGCTCGAGCTGGCGCCGGCCGGCCGGGGTCAGGCGGTAGAAGCGGGCGCGCCGCCGGTTCTCCGACACCCCCCAGCGCGAGTCGATCCAGCCGCGCTGCTCGAGCCGGCGGAGCGCCGGGTAGAGCGAACCCTGGTTGAGGGTCAGGACGTCCGCCGAGTCGCGGGCGATCGACTGCGCGATCCCCCACCCGTGGTCCGTCCCCCGCGAGAGGGTCTTGAGGACCAGCAGGTCCAGCGTCCCCTGGAGCACGTCGGTCTGCGGCACGCGCCACCTCCCCTAGACGTTCTACAGCAAGAGTACACACTTTTCCCTAGGGTGTCAACAGGAAGGAACGTCCGTCAGAAGCGGTAGATCTTGCCCTGCTCGAGGAACTCGACGTCCGGGTTGCCCAGGGCGCGGACCTCCTCGTGGATCCTGGCGATGCTCGGCGGCTTGAGGTGGTGGAGCAGCACGGGCACGCGCCTCTCGAGCCTGTCGAGCTCGCGGGCCAGCGTCCGGGGGGTCAGGTGGAGGGAGACGTCGGCGACCTGCTGCATGGCGTCGTCGAAGCTCGTGTCGAGCATCACCGCCGCGAGGTTCGGGGTGCGGTTGGCGATCTCCCACAGCCGCAGGGTGGGGCCGGTGTCGCTCGACCACAGCACCGCCCGGCCGTCGCGCTCGATCAGGTAGCCGAAGGTGGGCACCGTGTGGCTGACCTCGAACGGGGTGAAGCTCACACCGTCGAGGGTGAAAGGGACCTCCGGCTCGAGCTCGTGGAAGCGGACCGCCGGCAGCAGGTGGTTGGGCAGGCGGGTGAAGTCGGGCCAGGTGGCGTTGTTGAACAGGTACTTGCGGATCGAGTAGATCGTCGCCTGCGAGGCGTAGATGTCTACCGCCCCCTCGGCCCGGCCGTAGACGTTCTCGATGAAGAACGGCAGCGAGCTCGTGTGGTCCATGTGGGAGTGGGTGAGCACGATCGACCGCACCCCCACCTGGCGCTCGACGGTCAGGGCCTGCGACAGCGACCCGGCGTCGAGCGCGGTCGTGCCGTCGACGAGGACGCAGGTCAGCCGGTGGTCACGGCTCTCGCCGCCGTACCCCCCCAGGATCTCGAGCTTCATGACGCGCGCCGAGCATAGCGCAGCGGAGCCCGGCGGACCGACGCCGCCTCAGAACCGCGAGCCGATCCAGAACGAGGTGCCGAAGCCGTCCTGCGAGTCCTCGAGGTCGGTCAGCTTGTGGAAGTCCCAGTTGAGGTCGAGCCCGAGGAAACGGACGGTGATCCCGTAGCCGTACGACGCGATCGCGTCGTCGAGCCGGTCCTCGCCCTGGACGAAGAAGTCGAACTCCTCGAACTCGTCGTACCAGGCGCCGCCGACGTCGAAGAAGACGAGCCCGCGGATCCCGCGGAAGCCCGCGACCGGCGTCGCCAGGACGTCGATCAGCGGGAAGCGAAACTCGGCGTTGGCGAAGAAGCCGCGGTCGCCGACGAGCGCCCGGAACGGCACGCCGCGCACGGTGTCGAAGCCGCCGAAGAAGGTCGGGTTGTTGAAGTTCCCCTCCGAGGCGGCGCCGAACACCCGGAAGGCGAAGTTCGACCGCCGGGTCACCGGCAGGTACTGCCGGAAGTCGAGGTCGATCGACTGCGACAGGGCGCCGCCTCCGTCGAGGTCGGGCGCGTAGTTGAGGTCGATCCGCCAGCGCCGGCCGCTGATCGGCCCGTGGCTGGAGAAGATCGCCGAGTCGCCGACGAGCGCGCCGGTGAACTGCGGGAAGTCGTCGGAGACCGAGAGGAAGTCGATCTGCGGGAGGCCGGTCTGCGGGTCGATCAGGAACCCCCCGTCCGGGCCGCGCCGGGCTACCGGGAAGGTGAACTTGCGGTAGGCGTACCCCGCCCCCACCTCCGCCCGCTGATAGAACGACAACGGGAAGATCAGCGTGCCCATCAGCCCGGTGACCTGGTACTCCTCCTGGATCCGGTCGACGGTACCGATCCCCGGGTCGAAGCGGAACTCCCGCTCGCCCCGCGTGTAGAAGGTCCGGTCGTCGAACAGGTGGACCTGCCACTGGAGGCGGTCGGAGAGGTCGGCGTAGATGACGTCGAAGTTCGAGAAGCTCTCGATCGCGGCGAACGAGCCGATCAGCCGCTTGTCGCCGAGGTAGTCGGAGAACCTGATCACCACCCGGCCGACGATCGTCTGGTCGTCGTCGATGCCGACGACCGAGTCGGCCCCCTCGAGGAACATCTTGAAGCCGCCGTAGCGCTCCTTGTTCGCGTCGTCGATCGCCACCTGGATGTCGGGCTCGAAGGCCGGCAGGTCGCGGGCCAGCATCGGCTCGGCGTCGAGCGGCACGGTCTCGGGCGCGGTCCCCTCGACCGGCTCGTCGACGTCGGTCAGGTAGAGGTCGAAGCGGCCGTCCCAGTAGCCGGTGTAGACCAGCCGCTCCTTGCCGTCGGGCAGCGGCAGCACGGTGGGCTGGAAGCAGCCGGTCACCGCGTTCGTGTACTGGTGGACCTCCCCGGTGTGGAGGTCGAGGCCGTAGACGTTGTCCGAGCCCTTGCGGTCGGAGGTGAAGTAGAGGCGCCGGCCGGTCGGCGAGTAGATCGCGTCCTTCTCGTTGGAGTCGCCGAAGGTCGTCTGGACGCGCTGGCGCGGGTTGTCGAGCTCGATGCGGAAGAGCTTCGAGAACCCGTCGCCGACGACCGACGAGACGACGAGCGTGCGCCCGTCGGGCGAGAAGCTCGGCGCGGCGTCGTAGGTCGGGTCGTCGGTGACGTTCTCGATCTCGCCGGTCTCGAGGTCGTAGACGAAGACGTCGAAGCGGCCGGCCCGGTTGCCCTGGAAGGCGATCCGGCGCCCGTCGGGGTGCCAGGCCGGTGTGAGCTGCTGGTCGATGCCGGGCATGTCGATCACCCGGTCGATGCCGCCGCGCAGGACGTCGATCAGGACCAGGCTGCGCCCCCGCTCGCGCTTGGCGAACACCGCCACCTGGTTGCCGTCGGGCGAGAAGGCGAGGTCGCGCCCCTGCTGGAACCCGATGGTCAGGAACTGGCCGACGAAGTACTGGACGTCGTTCTCGAAGCCGCGGGTCAGGTTGCGGATGTGCCGGCGCTTCTCGGCGTCCCACAGCGACACGTCGAGCTGGCCGCGCTCGCTCGAGAACGAGGCGACCAGGTCGCCCGAGGGCGATGCGGTGGGCGACATCTCCTGGCTCGGAAGCCCCTTCTCCACCCGGAACGGGCGCCCGAAGTCGCCCGGCTCGCCGGTGCGCACGAGCTCGCCCAGGTACTTCTTGCGCAGCCAGCGACGGAACTCGGCGTCGAAGTCCTCGGGCTCGACGTTGAGCGCCCTCTCGACGGCCCGGCCGACCCGGCCGCCCAGGGTGTTGCGCAGCTCGAAGACGAAGTCGCGAAACCCCTCCTTGCCGTAGGTCTCCTCGATGTAGTCGAAGGCGGCGTGGCCGATCCGGTAGGCGAAGAAGCCGCCGACGTTCTGCTCGGTCAGCCGCGGGATGTTGTCGTTGACCACCGCGTCGACGAGCACCATCCGGTCGGTCGTCGTCTCGTCCTTCGCCATGTAGCTCGCCATCCCCTCCATCGCCCAGGTCGGCGGCTGGGACGCCAGCGCCTTGCCGAGGTTGCCCTGGAAGAGGATGTGGTACTGGAAGATGTGGGTCAGCTCGTGGAGGATCAGCCCCATCAGCTCCGGGTCGGGCAGGTCGACCGGCATCACCATCCGGAACCGCGCCTGGGTGGCGAAGGCGCCGACGCCCTCGGGGATGAAGTTGAGGATGATGTTGTTCTGCTCGAACGCCGCATGGGTGGCGTAGAAGATCAGCGGCGTCGGCTCCTGGATCTGGAACTGGAACTCGCGGGAGAGCTGGTCGTACGCCGACTCGGCGAACGAGACGACCTTCTCGAGCAGGTGCTCCTCGGCGGTGTAGTAGTAGACGTCGAAGTGCGTCGAGTGGTAGATCCGCCAGTCGAAGTCGCGGTACTGGACCTTGTTCTGGCCGAAGCCGCGGCCGAAGTACTGGGGCAGCGGGGCGTAGAGCTGCGCGTCGGCGGGGGGCGCCCAGCCGGCGAAGAGTCCGAGGGCTATCGCCGCCGCGAGCGCGAGCGGCAAGGTTCGGGAGCGGCTCACGGGGTACCTCCTAGGGATTGAACAGAACCCGGGTCGCCTCCACCTCCTTCTGGGCGAAGACGCCGATGATCCGGTCCTCGAGCGAGGTCAGGGTCTCGAACATGCCGCGCAGCGGGTCGGCGCGTTCCCCCTCGAACCTCTGGAAGTCCTTGAAGTTGTCGGTGTAGAGCAGCTCGCCGGTCTTGCCGTCGTAGACCTGGAGGAGGATGTCGAAGTGGAAGCCGGTCTGCTCGACGAGGACCTGCCGGTAGTAGCGCCGCCCGTCGTACGGCGACACGTACTCCTCGGCCCGGTAGCCGGTGCGGTCCTGGATGTCGAAGTCGAGCCCGCCGGTGAGGATCAGGTCGGCCTGGGTGCGCTCCCCCATCGCCCGCCAGAAGTCGGTCTCGCGGGCGAGCTGCGACAGGTCGTAGGTCGGGTAGTCGACCCGCGGCGACTCGATGACGTCGAGGTCGGTCTCGCGGCGCAGCACCCGGGTCAGGTAGCGGTCGAACTCGGCCTGCACGTCGATGTTCCGGCCGCGCAGCCGGTCCTCGCCCTCCTGGCTGACGACGAGGAACGGGGCGACGGCGACGGTGTCCCGGTCGCCGATGTCGAGCCGGGCCTTCTGGGGCAGCATGAGCCGGACCTCGACCGCGGCCGCCGCCGGCCCGGCGGCGGCGAGGGTCAGGGCGAGCGCCAGCGCGAGGCCGAGGACGGCGGGCGCCGGAGCCGCGGCAGGGGGTCGGGGGGTGGATCTACGCATGGGTCGTCACGTTACCTTTCGTCTCCCGTGCCCCCGTCGGATTCGGCTCGGGCGCTCCCGCCCGGCCGGTCTCACCCGGCGGCGCCCGCCCCCGCGGGCCCGTTGCCGAGCGATGGTGCCGGCGCCTCGCCGGCCCCCTCGGCGGACTCCTCCTCGCGCGGCCGGAACGCGTTGTAGAACTCGGCGAACCGGGAGTAGTTGCGCCGCAGCTCCCGGTTGTCCGGCTGCGCCGCGAGCGCCCGCTGGTAGTAGCTGAGCGCGCGGTCGAACTGGCCGTTCGCCTCGTAGGCCACCGCCAGGTTGTTCATCACCCGGAAGTCGCTCGGCGCCAGGCGCTCGGCCTGCTGGAAGCGGAACAGCGCCTCGCTCCACAGCCCGCGCTGCGCCATCTGCACCCCGAAGGCGATCTGGCCGTCGGCGCGCGCCCCGGTCTGCGCCGGTGCGCTGCCGCAGCCTGCGAGGGCGGCCGTCAGCGCGGCCGGCAGGGCGAGCGCGGCGAGCGCGGCGAGCGCCGCCCGCCACCTCCGCGGTCCGCGCGCCGGCCCGGCGGTGCGCGCCGTGCGGGCGGGACGAGGTGGAAGGGCGGGACGCGCGGTTTTCGACATCGACAGGCTCCCGACTATATACGAGAGCCAGCGGCGCGAACGGTTCGCCCGAGCCGCGCGATTCCGAGCCGTCCCGCATCCGCCGAGGGTCACACCTCCCGTCAGTCCGAGCGATCGCCCGGCCGGTTCAACGTCTACCCCGGGCGATGGGACCTTCCTCTTCCCCGCCTCCGGCGGCACGCCCCGATCCGCCCGATCCGCCGCCGCGCCCGGACCGGGGCGGCGCGGCCCGCGACCTGCTCGTCGCGGTCAACGCGGACGAGTCCACCGGTCCGCGGCTGGCCTGCCATCTCGGTGCCCTGCTCGCCGCGGGGGACGGCGCGGGCGACCCGGAGCACGGCCCGCTCGCCGCGGGGGGCGGCGAGCAGGATCCGGCGGGCGGGCCGGCGGGAAGCGGCGACCCGGAGCCCGCTCTCCGCGCGACCGGCGAGATGGGCGCGGCGGCCCGTGAGCTCGCCCGGAGGCTCGGCGTCGGTGCGGGCGGCTCGGGCGGCGCGCGGCAGCGCAGCCTCGCCGAGCTCGCCGGCGAGGTCGGCCTCCCGATGCCGCTCCTCGCCCGCGCCCGGGAGATCGCCGCGCAGTCCAGCCGGCTGGCGGCCACGGAGCGCCGGCGCGCCGCCGACCTCGGCGCCGCGGTCCTCACCCGGCTCGACCCGGGCTACCCGCCGGCGCTGCTCGACCTCGCCCTGCCGCCGCCGGTCCTCTACCTCCTCGGCGAGCTGCCCGAGACCCTGGCCCGCGGCCGCCTGGGCCTCACCGTCGTCGGCGCCCGGCGCGCCGACCGCTACGGCCTCGACCTCGCCCACCGGATCTCCCGTTCGCTCGCCGCCCTCGGGCTCACGGTCGTCTCCGGCCTCGCCCGCGGCGTCGACGCCGCCGCCCACCGCGGCGCCCTGGCCGGCGCCGGCACCACCGTCGCCGTCCTCGGCTCGGGTCTCGGCGTCGACTACCCGCGCGGCCACGCCCGGCTGCGCCGGGAGATCGCCGCCTCCGGCGCGCTCCTCACGGAGTTCCCCGTCGGCCTCCAGCCCCGCCGCTGGCACTTCCCGGTCCGCAACCGCCTGCTCGCCGCCCTCACCCCCGGTACCCTCGTCGTCCAGGCGACCGAGCGCTCCGGCTCGCTGGTCACCGCCCGCTGGGCCCTCGATCTCGGCCGCGACGTCCTCGCCGTCCCCGGCCCGGTCGGCGACCGCCACAGCCGCGGCCCGCACCGGCTGCTGCGCGACGGCGCCGCCCTGGTGACCGATGCGCGGGACGTACTGGACGCCCTCGTCGGACCGTCGGTCGCCGACGAGCTGCTGGCCGCGGGCGGGCTGAGCGGCGGAGAGGAGGAGGAACGAGGCCAAGACAACGTCAACGGCGACCGATCGACGAAAGAAGGTGTGGGCGGCAGCGGGCGCGCCGGGGCGGCGACCGACCCACGAGGCCGGAAGGGCAAGGTCCTCGCCGCCCTCTCGGCCGGTCTGGGCCGCGCGCCCGAGGAGATCGCCGACGAGGTCGGCGCTGGCGTCGACTCGGTGCTCGGCGCCCTGATGGAGCTCGAGATCGAGGGCTGGGTCCGCCGCGAGCCGGGACCGCGGTTCTTCCGGACGCAGCGTTAGGCGCTTCCTCGCCGCCCTCAGCCCTTCGACGCCTTCGCCCGCCGCCTGCGACGCGGGCGCTGGGGGGCGTTGCGCCGCGCCTCGAGGAGCCGCAGGGCCTCCTCCACCGTCACCGCCCGGGGGTCGGCGCCGCGCGGCAGCGAGGCGTTGGTCTCGCCGTCGGTGACGTAAGGACCGTAGCGGCCGTCGAGGACCTGGAGCGGGCCGGCGGCGCCCGCGGCCTCGCCGAGCTCCTTGAGCACGGCCTTGGTACCGCCGCGGCGGCGGCCCGGCTTGGGCCGGGCGAGGATCTCGAGCGCGCGGTCGAGCGGGACGTCGACCGCCTCCTCCCACGAGCCGAGGCTGCGGAACTCGTCGCCGCGTTTGACGTAGGGGCCGTAACGGCCGATCCCGGTGGTGACCTCCTCGCCGCTCGCGGGGTCGGTGCCGACGGTGCGCGGGAGGAGCATCAGCCGCCGGGCGGTCGCCCCGTCCAGGCTCTCCGCCGCGAGGCTGCCGGGGAGCGAGACGCGCCGCGGCTTGTCGCTCCCCGACGCCGCCGCCTCCTCCGCGGTCAGCTCGCGCTCGAGGTAGAAGCCGAACCGCCCGTGGCGCAGGTGGATCGGCAGCCCGGTGGCCTCGTCGACCGCGATCGGCTCGGCGTCCTCCTCTTTGCCGCGCAGCATCTCGGCGGCGAGGTCCGGCGTCAGGTCGGCGGGCGGGAGGTCCTCGGGCAGCGAGGCGATCGGCCCGTCCTCGCCGCGGCGGACGTAGGGGCCGTACTTGCCGACCTTGACCTCGAGCGGCTCGCCGGTCTCGGGGTCGGCGCCGAGCCGCACGGCCGGGTAGGTCACCTCCCCTTCCTCCACCCGCTGGCGCAGCCCGTGCCGCCCGCCGGCGCCGTGGAAGAACTCGGCGACCAGCTCGTCCCACGCCTTGTGGCCGGCGGCGACCTCGTCGAGGTCGTCCTCCATGTGGGCGGTGAAGTCGGTGTCGACCAGGTCGCGGAACTGCTGCTCGAGGAGCTGGGTGACGCAGAAGGCGGTGAAGGTGGGCACCAGCTCGTTGCCGCGCTTGAAGACGTAGCCGCGGTCCTGGATGGTCGACAGGATCGAGGCGTAGGTCGACGGGCGGCCGATCCCCGCCTCCTCGAGCTTCTTGACCAGGCTCGCCTCGGTGAAGCGGTAGGGCGGCTTCGTCTCGTGCCCCTCGGCCGCGACCTCGCGCGGCTCGACGGCGCCGCCGACCGCGAGCTCGGGGAGCAGCGTCTCCTTGTCGCCGAGCGCCTCCTCCGGGTCGTCCGAGCCCTCGACGTAGGCGCGCAGGAAGCCGGGGAAGACGATGCGCCGGCCGTTCGCCGCGAAGGTCGCCCGCTCGGCGGCGCGTCCGGGCGCCGGGCCGTCGCCGTCGCCCGTGGCCGCCGGGGCGTCGGCCTCGATCTCGACGCTCGTCCGCTCGAAGCGGGCCGGCAGCATCTGGCAGGCGATCGTCCGCTTCCAGACCAGCTCGTAGAGCCGGTACTGGTCGGCGTCGAGCCAGCGGCGGACGTCCTGGGGCCGGCGCGAGAGGTCGGTCGGGCGGATCGCCTCGTGCGCCTCCTGCGCCCCCTTCGACTTGGTGCGGTAGCGGTTGGGCTTCTCCGGCAGGTAGCGCTGGCCGTAGACGTCGGCGATCACCCGCCGCGCCTGGGCGACGGCGCGGCCGGCCAGGGTCAGCGAGTCGGTCCGCATGTAGGTGATCAGGCCGGTCCGCTCGCCGCCGAGGTCGATCCCCTCGTAGAGCTGCTGGGCCACCCGCATCGTCTGGCGCGAGGTGAAGCGGAGCTTGCGGTTCCCCTCCTGCTGGAGGGTCGAGGTGATGAACGGCGGCGCCGGGTGCTGCTGGCCGGGCTTGGTGTCGAGCGAAGAGACCCGCCACGGCCGCGCCTCGGCGAGCGCCGCGGCCAGCGTCTCGGCGGGCTCCCGGCCGAGGACCAGCCGCTCGGGGTCGGCGAGCTTGCCGGTCTCCGGATCGAAGCTCCGCCCCTCGGCGATCCGCTGCCCGCCGAGCCGGACGAGCCGCGCCTCGAAGCGCTCGCCGCCGGCGCCGAGGAGCGCCTTGACGTCCCAGTACTCGGCGGCCCGGAAGGCCATCCGCTCGCGCTCGCGCTCGACGAGCAGGCGCACCGCGACGCTCTGCACCCGCCCGGCCGAGAGCCCCGGCGCCACCCGCTTCCACAGCAGCGGCGACAGCGAGTAGCCGTACAGGCGGTCGAGCACCCGCCGCGCCTCCTGCGCCCGCACCAGGTTCTCGTCGACCTTCCGCGGGCTGGCGAGCGCCTCGCGGATCGCCTCCGGGGTGACCTCGTGGAAGACGATCCGCTGCACGTCGACCGTCCTCTTCGGGTCGAGGAGCTCCAGGACGTGCCAGGAGATCGACTCCCCCTCGCGGTCCTCGTCGGTGGCGAGCAGCAGCCGGTCGGACTCGGCGAGAGCTTTCTTGAGCCGCTGCACGTGCTTCTTCTTGTCCGCCGGCACGACGTAGAGCGGCAGGAAGCCGGCGTCCACGTTGACCCCGAGCCGCGCCCACTCCTCCTTGCGCACCGCGGCCGGGATCTCCTTGGCGTTCTGCGGCAGGTCGCGGACGTGCCCGTAGCTCGCCTCGACCCGGTACTCGTCGCCCAGGAAGCGGCTGATCGTCGTCGCCTTGGCCGGCGACTCGACGATCACCAGGTTGCGGGCGGGCGCGCTCGCGCCGGGGCCGCCCTTCGCCTTCTCGGATCGCGCCACGTGCGTCAGCCCGGGATCCAGATCTTCTTCGCCCGCACGACCGCCGCCGCGCCCGGCAGCTCCACCGGCCGGCTCGACTTGGTGAAGAAGGCCAGCCCGCGCCAGCTCGTCAGGTACTCGTACTTGGTGCCGAAGATGCCGCTCTCGGCGACCACCACCAGCGGCTCGTCGACCTGGTCGAGGACCTTCTGGAACTCGTCGGGCTCGACCCGGATCAGCACCCCCGACGCCTTGATCGCGTTGGCGACCGCCGCGGCGTGCGCCGCCGCCGCCCCGCCGGCCGCCGCCCCGCCCGCCGCCCCGGCCGCACTCCCTGCCTTGCTCATCGTGGAAAGCTCCTTTCGTCCCGCGGCGCCGCCTCGTGCTCGTCGGCCGTCTGTCGTCGGACGGCGGCCCTCGCGCGTACGAGTGTAGCCGGTGGCCGGGAACACGCTGCGCACCGAGTTCCGCGACCCTACCGTGCCGGATCCGCCGCGAGAGCGGGCTCCGCCTGCCGGACGCCCTGATCGCCGCCACGGCGATCGAGCACCGCCTGGCCCTGGCGACCTGCAACCGCAAGCACTTCGACGCCGTCCCCGGCCTCCGCCTCCGCAACCTGCCCGGATAGCCCGCCGGCGCCGCTTCCGGGCCGGTACGCCCTCACCGCGAGTGGCGGTTGTCAGATCCCTGTGTTCGCCGGCGGGTCGAGCGGGCCGGGCGGGTCGAGCGCGCCCGGCAGCAGGTAGGGGGAGCCGCGGAGTAGCCAGAACTCGCCGATCTCCTCATAGCCCAGGTCGCGCAGGAGCCGCCGTGGGTCGGGCACGCCCATGTGGTAGAGGTCCCAGAGCTGGAAGAAGGCGTCGGGGCGGCGCGCCAGCAGGTACGCCGGGTCCGACTTGCCGTGGCCGGGCCGGTAGGTCCGCCATGTGGTCCCCGGCGGCAGCGGCCGCCGCGCGATTGCCGGATCGGCGTAGCCCAGGGCGTCGATCATCGTGTAACGCGAGAAGTACGCCGGGATGCCGGCCCAGTAGGTGACCACCGTCGCACCCGGGGCGACCCGCCGCTCGAGCCGGCGCAGGTTGTGGAGCACGATCCCGTTCGAGTCGACGAGGAGCGGCCGGTCGAGCAGCAGCACCGCTCGCCAGTTCGTCGGCCGCCACTCCGAGACGACGAGTCCGTTCGCGAACAGCAGCAGCAGCCCCGTCACCGGTACCGCGGCCCACCGCCACTGCGCCGCGCGGGCGCGGTCGAGACCTCGGCCCAGGAGGTCGTTCGCGAGGACTGCTGCGAGCGGCACCAGGAAGGCGACGAACCGGTTCAGCCGGATGGGGACCTCGGGCAGCTCCCAGGCGTCTCCGCCCACCCAGACGCTGTAGAAGAGGTAGACGGCGAGCAGCAGCCCGGGCAGGAGCGTGCGGCTCCGCCGACCGAGCCCGGCGACGACGGCCGTGACCACGGCGAGGACCGGGACGAGGCTCTCGAGCAGGGTCCAGGCCGCCTTCACCGCCCCCCGCGGCAACCGCACGTCCAGCGGCACCCCGCCGAGCTTCAGGTAGTAGGTGTTGGGCAGCGGCGCGCCGAAGGTCGCAAGCCGGAAGAGCTGGTAGCCGCCCGCGGCCGCCACGAGCAGGGCGGCGCCGCCGAGCCAGCGCCGGGCCGCACGCCGGCGGAAACCACCGTGGGCCGCCACCCAGCCGGCCACCACCCCGATCAGGAGCGCCATGTCCATCCGCGTCAAGTAGGCTGCGGCGAACACCGCGAACAGCGCCAGATGACGGTCGCGCCCGGCGAAGACGACGTCGTAGGCGAGGTGCACGGCTAGGACGGCGAGGAGCGCCTGGAGCGCCGTCTCCGTCCCGAATGCCGACCAGTAGAGCAGCGTGGCGTGGAAACCGGTCCCGACCGCCGCCGGCAGCCATCCGGCGAGCCCGTGGCGGCCGGCCGCGAAGTGCTCGACGAGCAGCGCCCGGACGCGCACGACGGTCAACGCGAGCAGAGCGAGCCCGGCGAGCTGGACGCCGAGCGGCCGGCTGCGCAGCGGCACCGGCAGAGCATTGACCACGACCATCAGCCCGGTCCACAGCGGGTTCGTGAACCCCTCGACCGGCTCGTTGCCCGGCGTCCATACCGGCCCGAGGCCCGCGGCAACGTTGCGTGCGTAGGCCATCGAGATCATCGCGTCGTCGAAGAGCACGAAGTACCGCTCGCCCTCGACCACGAGGGAGGTCCGGGCGATGAAAACGCCGCCCCATACGGCGAGCGCGGCCAGCACCGCGGCGAGCGCCCATCTCTCTGCCCGAGACTGGTGCACTGTCACGGCCGGTCGGCCCCGAGCGGGAAGGCGCCAACCAAGCGCCGGACGAGGAATGGGCCGACGTGAGGCGCGGCGCAGCCGTTAGCGAGGAACACCTCCTGCACACGCGTGCCCCACTCTGACCCTCGTTCGGCTCTCAGAGCCGGTTCCCCCAGGTGTACTACGCGATCCCGGGCCAATTTGCGGCCTTTCCGGCTTGACGCCGCACTGCTCCGCCGGCAGGTCCCCCGGCGCACCCTGCGTCGCCTCAGACCTGCTGGATATCTCACGGAAAGAGTCTCCTCACGTTGCACCGCCGTCGGGGAATCATTAGCGCGCCCTTTCGTCGGACGACTGCGTGCGCGATTGTACCGGTCGCCCATGGCCGTCCACCCGACCGTCTGACGTAGGCGTTTAGGGGTCACGGACGCCTCCGCATGAGCGTTCCGAACGGTCCCCGCACCAGGAAGAGATGACGCTCACTTCCGGAAGACCCCAGAGCTCGCCGGAACAGGGGTTGACGAACGAGGCTCTACCTGCTATCGTTTATATGCGCGAATGAGCCTATCTACATGAGACGAAGGGAGCAAGCCATGCATCCGCAGTTCGTCCGCTCGATCCTCACCATCCTCCTGATCTCGGTTGCCCCATTCTCCTTCGGCAGTAGTGTCGAGATCTCAGGTGGCCAGACAGTCGTCAGCGCTGTAGAGAGTGGAGAACCGTCAAGCACCGGTGGTGCCTACAACAATCCGACAGGAATCCCGATCGGAGGAGACTTCTTTCTCTACGCACAAGGCGGGAACTGGGACCATGGACCCGGTGGATCCTGCCCTGGAGACAAGATCCTCGCCTTCAAGAACCCGTACACGTCGACAGGCATGACCACGCCGTTCCAATTCGTCACCCGGATCTCTCCGTGCGACGGCGCAGCTTATGGACCGGGCCAAGTGTTCAGCAGCAACGGACAATACTACATGGTAGCCGACCGCTCAGATACCGTGACGTTTCAGGAGCTCGTACTGGGAACATCGACTAATGGGGTCCAGTGGACGTGGCAAGACTTCATTCGTCATACCGGGTCGGTGGAGATCTACTCACCTGTTCTCGTGTCCGGCCTCTCCTGGTTCGTCTGCAATCCCGGGTGCTTCAGCCATACCAACTGGTGGGGATTCTTCCCTTTCACCACTCCAGGCCGCGGCACTGGGCGTATCTCCGTCGACGTCTCCAACCAGTACCCGCGCGGTTTCCGAGTCAAGATCCTCAGCGGAGGTCAGTGGGTTACCGTAGACGACTACACGGGGGAGTTTTCGTTCACTCCTGATAGTGTATGGAACGACGTAGGGGTCAGGTCTCTTGCCTGGGACGAAGATCACTGGGAGCTGTGGGCGTTCACGAACGTGCCGCACAACGGCTGCTCCCCCTGCGACGGGGAGTATGACAATGGATTTGCAGGGACCACCTTCAAATTCAGAAACGTCTACTCCGAGGGCAGTTCTCTCGGGCCGATCCAGCAGGTCTACTCCATGGTGCGTTGCATGCCGTCCGACAGCCACGTTGGCAGAATGTTCCCGTTCCGGGTTAATGATCCATCGGGGAGTAAGCTGCTCTACTCATCGACCACTGACGAGAACATCTGCACTACGACGAATCCGTTTGCAGGAAGCTACGTGGTCGTCACAGAGCTAGACGACTGACGTTCTGGAGGTCGGCATCGGGCCACTCCCCGTCGGACCAGGGAGCGGCCGCGACCCGGCATGCCACCGGCTCCACTACTCGGTGATCACCCGCGCGGATACTCGGTGATCACCCGCGCGGAGCTCTTTGCGGGGGACAGCGCGACCGAACTCGTGGGCAGCCTGCTCGGCCCGTTCCGCGAGGTGCCCGTCGATCGCACCGTCGCGGAACGCGCCGGCCGGATCCGCCGCGAGAGCGGGCTCCGCCTGCCGGACGCCCTGATCGCCGCCACGGCGATCGAGCACCGCCTGGCCCTGGCGACCCGCAACCACAAGTACTTCGACGCCGTCCGCGGCCTCCGCCTCCGCAACCTGCCCGGATAAGCCGGCCGGCGCGCTCACCGGCGCCGGAACCGCCGTTCACGCCCCGGCGGGCGGCCAGGCGCCGAGGAGGCGGCGGACGAGGACGAGCTGGCCGACGTGGTACGCGGCGTGGTCGGCGGCGAGGAGCGCCTCGCGGAGGAGGGTCGAGCGCTCCGACCAGGTGAGCGGGGCCGTCAGGCCGCGCTCGGGGTCGGCGACGAGAGCCTTCATCTCGCCGACGTGGCGGCGGTAGGCGGCGACCGCCGCGTCCCAGGCCGCCTCGTCGGGCGGCGCCGGGGCCGCCGGCCAGTAGCCCTCCGGCCACGCCGGCGATTCGTGGTTCGCGCTCCGGCTGAATTCGACGAGATCCCAGAGCGCGATCCTCAGGTGCTCGACGAGCTCCCAGGCGGAGTACGGCAGCCCTTCGGGCCGCACTCCGCGGAGCTCCGCCGGCAGGCCGGCGACCGCGCCGTCGAAGTCGACGTGCGCGCCGCGGCCATCGAGGAGCTCGGCGAGGTGGCGGCGGAGGGTGTCGTCGTCGGGCATGGTCGGTGCGGATCGCCGCCGCCGGAGTCTACGCGGCCCGGCCCCTATAATCGACCGCGATGGGTACACCACCGGGACAGGGGCCGGTCCACGTCGTCGGCGGGGGGCTCGCCGGCTCGGAGTGCGCCTGGCAGCTCGCCGAGCGCGGAGTCGCGGTGGTGCTCCACGAGATGCGGCCGGAGCGCTCGACGCCGGCGCACTCGACCGGGTGGCTGGCCGAGCTCGTGTGCTCGAACTCGTTCCGCTCCGACGACCCGCACCACGCGGCGGGGCTGCTCAAGCGGGAGATGGAGGCCTTCGGGTCGCTGGTCATCGGCTCGGCGCGGGCGGCGGCGGTGCCGGCCGGGGCGGCGCTGGCGATGGACCGCGACCGCTTCGCCGAGCGGGTGAGCGCCGCGGTCGCCGGCCACCCGCGGATCGAGCTCCGGCGCGGGGAGGTCGAGGCGCTGCCGGGGCCGGACGGCGAGGAGGACTGGGTGGTCGCCACCGGTCCGCTGACCTCCCCGGCCCTGTCGGCGGCCCTGGGCGAGCTCCTCGGCAGCGAGTACCTCTACTTCTACGACGCGATCGCGCCGATCGTCGAGGGCGAGAGCCTGGACCTGTCGAAGATGTTCTGGCAGTCGCGCTGGGGCAAGGGCGAGGGCGACGACTACCTCAACTCGCCGCTCGACCGCGAGGGCTACCTCGCCTTCCACCGCGCGCTCGTCGAGGCCGAGGTCCTGCCGCTCCACGACTTCGAGCAGGCGATGTTCTTCGAAGGGTGCCTGCCGATCGAGGAGCTCGCCCGCCGCGGCGAGGACACCCTGCGCTACGGCTGCATGAAGCCGGTCGGCCTCACCGCGCCCGACGGCAGCCGCCCCTACGCCGTCGTCCAGCTCCGCCGCGAGGACCTGGCGAAGAGCCAGCTCAACCTGGTCGGCTTCCAGTCGCGGATGAAGTGGCCCGAGCAGCGCCGGGTCTTCGCCATGCTCCCCGGGCTCGAGCGGGCCGAGCTCGTGCGCATGGGGCAGATCCACCGCAACACCTTCGTCAACGCGCCGACCCACCTCGACGCCCACTACCGGGTGACGGCCCGGCCGCGGGTGCGGCTCGCCGGGCAGATCACCGGCGTCGAGGGCTACCTCGAGTCGGCGGCGACCGGGCTGGCGATCGCCCTCTACCTGGCGCTCGAGCGCCTCGGCTCCGGGGCGGGCGTCGGCGGCCCCGAGCCGCTGCCGGCGGCGACCGCGCTGGGCTCGCTGGCCCGCCACCTCACCGAGTCGGACCCGCGCCGGTTCCAGCCAGCGAACGTCAACTACGGCCTCTTCCCCGAGCTCCCCGGCCGCGTCCGCAAGCGCGACCGGCGCGCCGCCTACGCCGGCCGCGCCCACCGCGAGCTCGCCGCCTGGGCGGAGCGGGCGGGAGTGCCGCTCGACCCGCGGCCGCTCCACGCCGGCGACGAGGAGGCGCGGCCGGAGCGGCGCGCGCCGGCCGCCGCCCGGCGAGCCGGCCCGCAGCCCGACCGCGCCCCGGACGGTCCCGGGAGCGCCGGGGGGTCGCCTTCCGAGGCCTCGCCGGCCGACGCCACGGCGCCCGCCGAGCCGGTCGGGGTCGGCTGAGGCCGGCGGGCCCGCCCGTGGACCGGCTGATCCGCCGCTTCCTCGAGCACCTCGGCGAGGAGCGCGCCTTCTCGCCGCACACCCTGCGCGCCTACCGCACCGACCTCGAACGCTTCCTCGCCTTCCTGGCCAGCGAGTTCCTCGGCCGGCCGGCGGCCGAGATCGGGCCGGGCGACGTCGACGCCCTCGCCGTCCGCTCCTACCTCGCCGCCCTCCACCGCCGCGGCGTCGGACGCAAGGGGCAGGGGCGGGCGCTCTCCGCGGTGCGCAGCCTGTTCGGCTTCGCCGCCCGCGAGGGGGTCGTCGCGGCGAACCCGGCGCGCGGCATCCCGACCCCCAAGGCGCCGAGCACCCTCCCGCGCCACCTGCGGCCGGGCGAGATCGAGCAGCTCCTCGACGCCCCGGCCGCCGACGGCCGCGAGGGCCCGCTCCCGGCCCGCGACCGCGCCCTCCTCGAGCTCCTCTACGCGACCGGCCTGCGGGTCGGCGAGCTCGTCTCGCTCGACTGGCGCGACCTCGACCTCTCCGCCCGCGTGCTCCGCGTCCTCGGCAAGGGGGGCAAGGAGCGGATGGTCCCGTTCGGCCGGCAGGCCGCCTCGGCGCTGCGGGACTGGCTCGGCGCCTGGGAGGCGGTGCGCGCCGGCGCGGCGGCGGACGGCGGCGAGCGGGAGGAGCCGGTCTTCCTCAACTACCGCGGCGGCCGGCTCTCGGCCCGCTCGGTCCGCCGCCTCCTCGACCGCCACGTCGAGGCCGCCGCGCTCGCCGCCGGCGTCCACCCGCACACCCTGCGTCACACCTTCGCCACCCACCTGCTCGAGCGCGGCGCCGACCTGCGCTCGATCCAGGAGCTCCTCGGCCACGCCTCGCTGTCGACCACCCAGCGCTACACCCACGTCGAGATCGAGCGCCTGCTCTCCGTCTACCGCGACGCCCACCCCCGCGCACGGGCGGCCGAAGGCGACGGCTGAGCCGTCGGGTCCCCGCCCGGCCGCCCCGGCTCCGCGGCCCCCGCTGCTATGATTCTCGGCCCATGGCCGGCCGCTCGGAAACCCCCGCCCTCCACGCAACGACCGTGCTCCTCGTGCGGCGCGGGGGGTCGGTGTGCATGGCGAGCGACGGGCAGGTGACGCTCGGCGACACGGTGGTCAAGGGGACGGCGGCGAAGGTGCGGCGGGCGGGCAAGGGGAAGGTGATCGTGGGCTTCGCCGGCGGGGCGGCGGACGGGCTGGCGCTCTTCGCGCGGCTCGAGGCGAAGCTCGAGGAGTACGGCGGCAACCTGGAGCGGGCGGTCGTCGAGCTGGCCAAGGACTGGCGGACCGACCGGGCGCTGCGCCAGCTCCAGGCGCAGATGGTCGTCTGCGACAAGGGGAAGAGCTTCTTCCTCTCCGGCGCGGGCGACCTGATGCAGCCGGACGAGGGCGACGGCGGCGAGGGGGAGATGGCGATCGGCTCGGGCTCGAGCTTCGCGCTCGCCGCGGCGCGGGCGCTGGCGCGGCACACCGAGCTGTCGGCCCGCGAGATCGTCGAGGAGGCGATGGGGATCGCGGCCGAGATCTGCATCTACACGAACGACCGGCTGACCGTCGAGGAGCTCTCCGCCGATGCCGACTGAGGTCACCGCCGCCGGGCCGGCGACGGCGCTCGAGAACATGCCGCCGCGGCAGATCGTGACCGAGCTCGACAAGTACGTCGTCGGCCAGGGGCCGGCGAAGCGGGCGGTGGCGATCGCCCTGCGCAACCGCTGGCGCCGCCAGCAGCTCCCGCCCGAGATCGCCGACGAGATCGTGCCGAAGAACATCCTGATGATCGGCCCGACCGGCGTCGGCAAGACGGAGATCGCCCGCCGCCTCGCCCGGCTGGCGCGGGCGCCCTTCCTCAAGGTGGAGGCGTCGAAGTTCACCGAGGTCGGCTACGTCGGCCGCGACGTCGAGTCGATGGTGCGCGACCTGGTCGACATCTCCTTCCAGATGGTCCGCGAGGAGCGGCGCGAGGCGGTGCGCGAGCAGGCCGAGGCGAACGCCGAGGACCGCCTGCTCCACCTGCTCGTGCCGTCGCGCCCGCTGACCGGCTACGCCCGGTCGTCCGAGGCCGAGGGCGAGGGCGAGGACACGGTCGAGCGCACCCGCGACAAGTTCCGCCAGAAGCTGCGCTCCGGCGCGCTGGACGACCGCCGGGTCGAGGTGGAGGTCGAGGAGAGCGGCTTCCCGAGCTTCGAGATGTTCACCCCGCAGGGGGTCGAGGAGGTCGGGGTCAACGTCAAGGACATCATGCCGGGGCTGTTCGGCGGCCGGCGGCGCAAGCAGGAGGTGCCGGTGCACGAGGCGCGGCAGATCCTGCTCCAGCAGGAGTCCGAGAAGCTGATCGACCGCGCCCAGGTCGCCCGCGAGGCGCGCGAGCGGGTCGAGCAGGGCGGCATGATCTTCCTCGACGAGATCGACAAGATCGCCGGCCGCGAGGGCGGCCGGGGGCCGGACGTCTCGCGCGAGGGGGTGCAGCGCGACCTGCTGCCGATCGTCGAGGGGACGACCGTGTCGACCCGCTACGGGATGGTCAAGACCGACCACATCCTGTTCATCGCCGCCGGCGCCTTCCACGTCTCGAAGCCGTCCGACATGATTCCGGAGCTCCAGGGGCGCTTCCCGATCCGGGTCGAGCTCTCCGACCTCTCCGAGGCGGACTTCGTCCGCATCCTCACCGAGCCCGAGACGGCGCTGACCAAGCAGTACCAGGCGCTGCTCTCCACCGAGGGGCTGTCGATCGCCTTCACGTCGGACGCGGTCGCCGAGATCGCGCGGCTGGCGGTCGAGGTGAACGCGAACACCGAGAACATCGGCGCCCGGCGGCTGGCGACCCTGATGGAGAAGCTGCTCGAGGAGGTCTCGTTCGAGGCGGTGGACATGGCCGGCGTCGAGCTCACCCTCGACGGCAAAGCGGTCCGCGAGTCGCTCTCCGACCTGGTGAAGGACCAGGACCTCAGCCGCTATGTCCTGTGAGCGGCCCGCGGTCCCCGGGCGCCGCCGTGGCCCGGGGGACCGCTTCGGCGCCCCGCGCGGGGGCGCAGGGACGCCCCGCGGGCGCACCCCGGCCCCGCGGGGCCGCCTCGTCCGCCCGGCGGCGCTCGTCGCCGCGGCGTGGGTCGTCGCCGTGCCGCTCGCCGGCTGCGGCAAGAAGGGCGACCCGCTGCCGCCGCTGCGCCCGGTCCCGGCGCGGACCGAGGGCCTGAGCGTCCAGCAGCGTGGCCTCGAGCTGATCCTCGAGCTGCCCTACCCGAAGGTCACCGCGGCCGGCGTCGCCCTGCCGTCGCTCGACCGGGTCGAGCTCTACGAGGTGATCCGGGTCGCGCCGCCCGAGGACCGCCTTGAGGCGGCCGAGCCCGACCCGGCCGCCGTCCCCCCGGGAGAGGCAGCCGGCGAGGCCCCCGCCGCGGCCGGCCCGCCGCCCGCCCCGGCGCCGCTCGAGCCGCGCCAGTTCGCCGCCGCCGCCCAGCTCCGACTGGCGGTCACCGGTCCTCAGCTCGCCGACGCGGTGGCCGGCGACCGCATCGTCCTCGTCGTCCCGCTGCCGGAGGACTTCCCGCCGGTCGCCCAGGCCCGCTGGTTCGCGGTCCGCACCGTGGTCGGCGAGGACGACCGTTCCGATCTCTCGAACCAGGCGTCGATCGTCCCGCGGCCACCGCCCGAGCCGGTCGCCGGGTTCGCCGCCGAGGCGCGGCAGGACGGCGTGCTCGTCACCTGGGAGGGCGACGGCCCGGGGGTCGAGGGGTACGACGTCTATCGCCGCGAGGCGGCGAATCGCGCCTTCGGCGCTCCGATCGGCTCGGTGCCGACGGGGACGCCGAGCTTCCTCGACACCTCGGCGCGCTTCGGCGCCCGCTACATCTACGCGGTGACCGCCGTCGCCCGCCGGGCACCGGTCGTGGAGAGCGCGATCGCCGCGGTGCACGAGGTCGACTACCGCGACCGCTTCGCGCCGCCGGCGCCGCAGGGGCTCGTCGCGCTCACCGAGGAGGGGCTGGTCCGCCTCGCCTGGGAGGGGGTGCGCGCCGCCGACCTGGCCGGCTACCGGGTGCTCCGCGCCGCCGGCCCGGCGGCGGCCCCGGGCGACTTCGAGCCGCTGACCACCGAGCCCCTCCAGACGCCCGAGTACGTCGACCGCGCGGTGACCGCGGGCACGGCCTACACCTGGCGGGTCGTCGCGGTCGACGCGAGCGGCAACGTCAGCGAGGCGGCCGAGGCGAGCGCCACCGCCAGGTAGACGGGTAGCCCGTGCCGCCGGCCGAGCCCGCCGTCCCCTTCTTTCGCCTCTCCGGCGCCGGCAACGACTTCCTCGCCCTCGTCGAGCCGGAGCGGGTGCCGGGGCCGTCGACGATCGCCGCCTGGTGCCGGCGCGGCGTTTCGCTCGGCGCCGACGGGCTGTTCGTCCTCCGCCGGGCCGGCGAAGCGGACGCGGCCGGGCAGGCGGCGGTGACGATGGACCACTACAACCCCGACGGCGGCCTCGCCGAGCTGTGCGTCAACGGCACCCGCTGCGCCGCCCGGCTCGCCTTCCACCTCGGCTGGGCCGAGGACGAGATCGAGGTGCGCACCGGGGCCGGCCCGGTGCGGGCGTGGGCCGCCGGCGAGGACGCGATCGGCCTCGCCCTCGGCCCCCCGCCCGCAGCGGAGGAAACGACGGTGGACCTGACCGCCGAAGAGGGCGGCGAGCGCGGCGGCGAGCGGATCGCCGGCTGGCGGGTCGCGGTGGGCGTCCCCCACTTCGTCGTCCCCTGGCCCGACCTCGGCCGGGCGCCGGTCGCCCGGCTCGGCCCGCCACTGCGCCGCCACCCCGACTTCGGCGCCGCCGGCACCAACGTCGACTTCGTCCGCTTCGGTGCCCGCGGCCGGCTCGACATCCGCACCTTCGAACGCGGCGTCGAGGCCGAGACCCTCGCCTGCGGCACCGGCGTCCTCGCCGCCGCCGCCGTCGGCCGCGCAACCGGTGCCCTCGACTTCCCCGCCGCCGCGCGGACCGCCGGCGGGTTCGAGATGACGGTCGGCGAGGACGGCGGGCGCTGGACGCTCGCCGGCGACGCCCGGATCCTGGCCGCCGGCGAGATCCTGCCGGGCGCCGCGGCTCGGCTCGCGGCGCCCTCCTGGGGAACCGGGTGAGCGAGCGCCCGCCGGGTCCGCCGGCGAAGCCCGGCGGCGAAGCCCGGCGAAGCCGGAAACACGATCGGGTATCATCCCGGCGGATCCCGGCACCAAACCGTCACTTCCGGCGCCGCGTGGCCGTCGCGTGAGGAGAGGGGAGCGCATGAAGAAGGTCAGCGTGCAAGGCAGGTCGACCGAGCGGTCCGGGCCACCCCGCGTCGCCGCGATCGTCCCCGCCTACAACGAGCAGGAGACGCTGGCCGACGTCATCACCGTGCTGAAGTCCACCCGCCTGGTCGACGAGATCCTCGTCATCTCCGACGGCTCGACCGACGAGACCGTCCACGTCTCGCGCAGCCTGCGCACGAAGACGATCCACCTGCGCCGCAACTACGGCAAGGCGATGGCGATGGCGATCGGCGTCAGCCACACCGAGGCGCCGGTGGTCCTGTTCGTCGACGGCGACATCCTCAACCTCTCCGAGTACCTGCTCGGCCAGCTCGTCGAGCCGGTCATCTCCGGCTCCGCCGAGATGGCGATCGGCATCCGCCACCGCGGCTGGCTGCTCAACTGGATCCACGCCCACACCGGACCGCACCTGTCCGGCATCCGCTGCCTGCGGCGCGAGATCTTCGAGGCGGTGCCCGAGGAGTACCTGCAGGGCTACACGGTCGAGACGGCGCTGAACTGGGCCGCCCGCCAGCTCGGCATGCGGACCACCACCACGGTGCTGTGCAACCTGCGGCACATGATCAAGGAGCGCAAGCGCGGGGTCGCCGCCGGCGCCCGCGCCCGGCTCGACATGTTCGCCGCGGTCTTCTCGGCCTGGCTGGCGCTGACCCGGAAGCGCCCGGGGCTGCGCAACGGCGGCCCCAGCCGGCTCGCCCGCCCCGAGCTCGACTACATCAACTGGTAGGGGCGCGTGCCCTGTCGTCGCGGGCGCAGCGAGGGACCTCACCGGCCCGCCGGACGGGCCCGAGCCGCCCCCGGTCCGGGCAGCCGGCGGTCCGGCATGGGCGCGCGGACTCGGCGACGGACCGACAACGTCGGGCCGGCCCGGCGACGGTCCGACAGCGTCGGGCCGGCGCCGTCCTGGTCTTCGCCGTCGCTCTGCTCCTCCGGCTCGCCTTCTGGCAGGCGACGCCCGACCGCGCCTGGGCCGGGAGCGCCGCCTACGCGGGCGACGCCGCGACCTGGGTCGCCCACGCCGCCCACCTCGTCGACGGTCCGCGCGGTCCGGCCTCCGCGGCGGCGAGCGAGCCGTTCGAGCTCGGCCTGCCCCTGCGGCCGCCCGGCGGCGCCTGGGGCCTCGCGCTGCTCGGCGGCGGCGGCCTGGGCCGGGGCGACCTCGGCCGCGCCCAGCTCGCCTGGTGCCTGCTCGGCGCGCTGACCGTCCTCGTCGTCTACCGGGCCGTCCTCGCCGCCTTCGGGCTCGGCGCGGCGCTGGCCGCCGGACTGCTCTCGGCGGGCTCGAGCGCGCTGCTCGTGCTCGCCACGTCGCTCAACAACGAGACGCCCTACCTGCTGCTCGCCTTCGGGAGCGTCGCCCTGTGGCGGCCGCTCCGCGAGCGGCCCTCGGCGGCACGCGCCGCCGGCTGGGGCGCGCTCCATGCGGCGGCGACCCTGGTGCGCGCCGAGCACGCGCTCTTCGCCGTCGCCTCGACCGCGGCCCTGGGCGTGGCCTGGCGGCGCGACGCCGGGCGGCACGGCGGCGGCGAGGCGGCCGGCGGGGTCTCGCGGCGCCGCCTGCCGTGGCTGGCCGGCACGGCGACGGCCGCCTATCTCCTCGTCCTCGCCCCGTGGCACGTCTCGGCCTGGGACGCCATCGAGCGCTTCAACGCCGTGGCCCCCGACACCCCGGGCGAGCGCGTGCAGCGGCAGCTCGAGACCCAGCTCTCCGGCGTCGCCTGGAGCCCGGCCGCCGCCGCCGAGCGCGACCGCTGGCCGGCCTTCGCCCGCCGCACGGCGGCGAACTTCGTCGCCGCGACGGTCGCCCGGCGCGGCGGGCCCGAGGTCGGCGCCGACGACCTGTCGATCCTCGACCAGGCCTTCGGCGTCCGCCCCCGGCCGCTCGGCGAGCATCCCTTCGTCGCCCTCTACGGCGGCCTGAACTTCTGGCTCGCCAACAACCCCGAGGCCGACGGCGGCTTCTCCCGCGGCCCCCTCGCCGCCCGGCCGCCGCTCGCCGGCGGCGCCTCCCGCTACCCGCCGGCCCTGGTCGCCGGCCTGCCGCCCGACGACCTGGCGCTCACCTACCCGCCGCACCTGGCGGCGGTGAACCGAGGCTGGCGGCTCGGCCTCGGCTGGATCGCGGGGCACCCGGCGGACTTCGCCTCGCTGGTCGGGGCGAAGCTCCGCCGGTTCTGGGCCGGGGCGGCGCACGGGCTGACCGGCTACGCCCTCCCCCTCGGGCTGTCCGGCGTCCGCCGGGCGGTCGACCTCGTCGTCGCGGAGGGCAGCGCCGCGGCCCTGCTCTGGCGCCTCGCCGTCCTCGCGCTCGCCGCCGCCGGCACCGTCCTCGCACGGCCGCGGCGCGAGCTCGTCCCCTGGCTCCTCTTCCTCGGCAGCCAGCTCGCCGTCGCCGCCGCCTTCTTCGGCTACGCCCGCCTCGGCGCCACGGTCGTGCCCGCCGTCGCGCTCCTCTGCACCCTGGCGGTCGCCCGCGCCCTGCCCGCCGTGCCTCCCCGCCGCGCCCTCGCCGCCGCCGCGGCGGCCGCCGCGCTGCTCGTCGCAGTCGAGACCTGGCGCTGGGCCGACGGCCCCGCCCTCGCCCTCGACGGCCGGCCGGTCGGGCGTCAGGCGCCGTTCGGCCCCGCGGACCACGGAACCCATCGGCTGGAGGTGGCAGGGTGAGCCGGCGATCTCGGGACACGCTCTCGTTCGTCGCCCTCACCGCCCTCGTAGCCGCCGCCCTGGCCACGGCCGTCGCCGGCTGCCGTCCGGACGAGACGGCCGAGCCCGCGCCGGCCGCCCGCACCTCCGGCCGGGCGAACCTCCTGCTGGTCACCGTCGACACCCTCCGCCCCGACGCCCTCGGCTGGATCGGCGGCGCCGGCCGCACGCCCCGGATCGACCGGCTCGCCGCCGAGGGGTTCCGCTTCCCGGCGGCGGTGGCCCCCGTGCCGCTGACCCTCCCGTCCCATACGTCGCTGATGACCGCCCGCGTGCCGTCCGCCCACGGTGTGCGCGACAACGGCCAGGTGGTCGGGCCGGGCTTCCCGACCCTCGCCGAGGCGCTGGCCGCCGCCGGCTACGCGACCGCCGCCTTCGTCAGCGGCTTTCCGCTCTCCGCGCAGTTCGGGCTCGACCGCGGCTTCGCCGCCTACGACGACCGGCTCACCGCCGGCGAGGGCGCCTGGCTCGAGCGGCCGGCGGAGGAGACGACCCGCGCCGCCCTCTCCTGGCTCGCGGACGCCGCCGAACCCTGGGCGCTGTGGGTGCACTACTACGACCCGCACTTTCCCTACGAGCCGCCGGCCGGGCTCGCCGGGCCGGGACCGCGCGGCGCCTACGACGGCGAGGTCGCGGCGGTGGACCGGGCGCTGGGCAGGCTGCTCGACGCCGCCGAGCGGCGGGGGCCGCTGCTCACCGTCTTCACCGCCGACCACGGCGAGAGCCTCGGCGAGCACGGCGAAGGGACCCACGGCTTCTTCGTCTACGACGCGACGGTGCTCGTGCCGCTCGTCGTCCGCCTGCCGGGCCGGGTGGCGCCCGGCGAGAGCCCGGCACCGGCGCGGCTCGTCGACGTCGCGCCGACGGTCCTCGAGCTGCTCGGGCTGCCGCCGCTGGCCGCCCCGGCGGAGGTCGACGGGCGGAGCCTCGCGCCGCTGCTCGCCGGCGAGACCGGAGCCGCGCCCGGCCCGGCCTACGTCGAGACCCGCCAGCCGTGGACCTCGTACGGCTGGGCGCCGCTCGCGGGGATGCGCGACGCCCGCTACAAGCTGATCTCCGCGCCGCGGCCGGAGCTCTACGACCTCGCCGGCGACCCGGGCGAGAGCGAGAACCTGCTCGCGGAGGGCGAGGCCCTCGGCGGCGAGGCCGGCCGGGCGGCGCGACGCCTGCGCGCCGCCCTGCGCGAGATCGAGTCGCGGCCCTCCGCGGCCGCCGGCGCGATCGACGACCCGGAGACCGTCGCCCGCCTCGCCGCGCTCGGCTACGTCGGCGGCGGCGGGCGGGCGGCCGACGAGCCGCCGCCCGGGCTGCCCGACCCGAAGGACCGGATCGCGCTGCGCGAGACCCTGACCGAGGCCGACGAGCTGCTGCGGCAGGACCGCCCGGCCGAGGCCCTCGCCCGGTTCGAGCGGGTCCTCGCCGAGGAGCCGGCGAATCGCTTCGCGCTGAGCCGTTCGGGAGTGGCGCTGCGCCGGCTGGGCCGCGCCGAGGCGGCGATCGAGCGGCTGCGCAGGGCGGTCGCCGCCGACCCCGCGCAGCCCGAGACTCGGGCCGCCTTCGCCGAGACCCTGCTCGCCGCCGGCCGCCCCGCCGAGGCCGCCGACGCCTGGGCCGAGGTCGTCCGCCTGCAGCCGCGCCGCGCCTCGGCCTGGTCGAACCTAGGCGCCGCCTTGGGGCGCGCCGGCCGCCCCGCCGACGCGGTCGCCGCGATGGAGCGAGCCCTCGAGCTCGAGCCCGGCTCCCCGGAGCGCCTTGTCCGCCTCGCCTTCGCCGCGCACGCCGCCGGCCGGCCCGCCGAAGCCGCCCGGCACCTCGAGCGGGCGGCCGAGCTCGCCGGTGAAGCCTTCCCCCACGCCGGCGCCCTCGGGCTGATCCTCGCCGACCTCGGGCGGACGGCCGAGGCCCGCCGCTGGCTCGCCGTGAGCCGCCCGGCCGAGCCCGACTTTCCGGCAGCCCGGTACCGCCTCGCCCGCCTCGCCGCCGCGGCCGGCGACGAGCCCGCGGCCCGCCGCGCCCTGGCCGAGGCTCTGCAGGCGGACCCGCGGCTGCGCGACGCGGCCGGCCGCGACCCCGAGCTCCGCCGCCTCCTCGACTGATCGGGGGTTGGTCCCCAAAAAAGACGTCGCCGCCCGGGGCGGGGAGGCCCGCGGGCGGCGAATGAGAGAGGAGCCTCTCGGGCCTACGGTGAGCTCACCGTGCGGGCCGTCGAGATCTGGATCGTCCGGAACGCGCCGAGCACGTTGACGACCTCGATGCGGTAGGTGCCGGGGCCGCTCGGCAGCGCGTCGACGCCGGAGGTGGAGAGCCCGGCGACCAGCGCCTTGCCGGACGCCAGGACCTGGCCCAGCGGGTCGAGCAGCCGGACGGTCACCGGCAGGAGCGAGCCCTCGACGACGACCGAGACGTGCTCGTCGAGCGCGCCGACCTCGACCGTGCGCACGATCACCGCGCCCTCGCCCGACGACGCCGTGGTGGTCGACGTCTCCGAGTGCGAGGTGACGGCCGAGGCGTCGGCCCCGTCGCCCTCCTCTGCGCAGGGGACCTCGAAGCCGTCGACGTAGACCGCGCCCGAGCGGTGCTCGATCCGCAGCTCGTGGCTTCCGTCGCCCAGGCCCGAGTAGGTCCGCGAGTGACCGAAGGTCGGGTTCTCCTTGCCGTTGCCGCCTGGGCCGTACGAGAGCGTCTCGGCCAGCGTCCCGTCGACGTAGACGTCCGCCGTGCCGCCGATGTCGCTCTCGACGTAGCGGTAGACGATCTCGTCGCCCTCGAAGACCACCCGCGCGGTCGGCGCCGGTCCGTTGCCGCCGCCCATCCGGCGGTGATAGCCGCCGTTCGAGGCCCCGGCGTCGCTGCGCCGGTGCCAGCCGCGCTTGTACTCGACGGCCGCGTCGGAGTCGTCGAAGGCGCCGCACACCGGCGGCTCGGGATCCGGATCGGGGTCGGTCGGGCAGTCGTCGGT
>Ga0214468_1000044_pt1 | contig 35646 bp, 35 predicted proteins | sample RVTome_9_FD_187334 | JGI IMG/M metagenome (GOLD analysis project Ga0214468, IMG submission 187334) | Soil microbial communities from uranium-contaminated site in the Upper Colorado River Basin, Wyoming, United States - RVT155D38 HiSeq ...
CCGTCTCGCCGCTTTCTCCTCGAGGGCGAGATGCTCGGCCTCCTCCCGTCTCTCGGTCTCGATGCCGGCCTCGATGAACGTCATCTCGTCCTCGGAGATGGCGATATCGGTCCGCTCTTGCCAAACCAGGGCCTGCTCGAGACGACTTCCCCGGAGCAGATCGCTGGGGTCCTTGTCCGAGTCCTCCCAGTCGCGGACGGCCACCTGGATCCGGCGATGGATGAGGAGGTCTTCCCGGCGCTCGTCGATCCAGGTTCGGAGACGCGGCCACTCCCGGATCAGGGCTTCATGGGCCACCTCGATCGTTGGCGTCCTCGTCGCCCCATCCCGGTCGAAGGAGAGAAGACGGTACGCCCCGAACTGCTGGAGGACGTCATCGAGCACCATGGGGTTGATACCCAGGGAACGCAGCTCGGTTTGCCGCACACGGCGACGGGTGTCGTCGGCTAGCTCGTCGACCGAGACCAGTCTCAGGAACAGATGGCGGGTCGCTTCCTTCCCCTCATCTGAGAGGTGCTGGTATATCTCCTCGGCCCGTCTCCCCAAGGCGCCAAGGACACCACCGGTCCGGTGGTATCCGTCGAGAGTCAGGGTCTCGTGCGTTCGAGCCGCAAAGAGCTCGGTCAGGGCGTATTGCATCAGCGGCAGCCCACCCGGCTCGTCTTTGACGTCGTCGACGATCCGGGTGACCAGTCCCGGCTCGAGGTCGACCCCGACGTCGCGGGCGGGTTGGGCAATGGCTCGGGCCAGCCCGTCGTCAGTCGGAGGACCCACAGGGAGAACGTTGAGACGCATCACCTCGGCGAAGTCGGAGTAGCGGAGGGGTTGATCGAAGAAATCGGCCCTCAATGTGAGCAGTATCCGGATCCGGCTCCGTTCGTCGGTGGCGGCTGCGACGAGAGTCCCGAGGAACCGACTGCGAACCGATTCGGACGAGACCAGGGAGAACAGCTCCTCGAACTGATCTATCACCAAGATGAGCTCGTCGTCCTCTCCGGCGAGTATCTGCTTCGCCACCCGGGCCAAGCCTCGCTCGTCCGCCGTCAAGTCCTCGAAGAAGCCTGGAGGCCGGTCGACGGCCACCCGGACCAGCGCCGCCTCCAGCTCCTCGAACGGATGGGTGCCGGGGAACATCTCCGTGATCAGCCAATTGCGGGATCCGGGGATGGCGTCCTGCCGCAAGGCCGGGATCAACCCGGCGCGCACCAGCGAAGACTTACCCGACCCGGAAGGCCCGACCACCGTCACCAGCAACGCAGCAGCCACCATCTCCACCAGCTCTTCGGTCAGAGCATCGCGCCCGTAGAAGTCGGCAGCGTCGGACTCGTGGAAGGCCCGCAGACCCTTGAAGGGGTTGCGCCGCTCGACCTCGGCGCGCAAATCAGGGCTGGGCGTGATCACATCGCCCCCCGCCACCTGGCGCAGGGCGCGGCGGAAGTCCCCCGGCTTCTGGTATCGACTTCGGGGATCGGCGTGAAGTGCCCTCTGGAAGACATGGTCCAGCGCGACGAGGTCGGGGCGGGTCTCGCCGATCCGCCCTGTCGGTGGGGAGGCCGTTGCCGTCAGCGCGGCAAAGCTCACCAAGGCGAGGTCGTGGACGTCCCCGGCCTCGCCACGGTCGCGGGGCGCATCGAGACCGGCGAGATCCACCAGTCCGAATTCGCAGAGATATGCATTGGCCCCCTCGTCGAGAACGATGTTGTCGAGGCCGAGAGCTCCGTGAACGACACCATTGCGGTGGGCATAAGTGAGGGCCGAACTCACCTGGTCGATGAGCCGCATCGTCGAAGACAGGTTCCAGGGCCCTGACTCCAACGATCTGCGGAGAGATCCACCGGCAAGATACGGGATGACGATGAAGGCTCCCTCTGGATCACGCCAGAAGTCGTATATCGGGGCGATATGGGGATGTTCCATTCGCGACATCGCCTGCATCTCCGACTCGAACCTGCGGACGAAGCGCGGGACCCTGGCTGCCTCCGGGTCGATGGCGAGGACTGTGACCTCGCGCCCCACCGAGTTCTGAAAGCCCCGGAACACGGAGCCGAAGCTGCTCCGCCCCAGCTCCTCCCTCAACTCGTAGCCTCTCGCGGCCCGCCCGCCCCTGCTCGATTCGCCTGCGACGGGCGTCCAGTCGAGGCCAGGATCGTGGTTGAGGATTTGCTCTTCCAGCTCCTGGAGTTCATGGGTCGGGTCGATCCCCAGCTCCTCGGCGAGGAAGGTCCTCGTCTGCTGATAGACGCGCAGTGCATCGGCCTGCCGGCCCGAGCGGTACAGGGCGAGCATGAGATCAGCGCGGAGCCGCTCCCGGAACGGGTACTCGCGGGTGAGTGCTTCGAGTTCCTGAACCACTGCGGCGTGATTGCCCAGGACCAGGTCGGTCCGGATTCTCAGTTCGAGGGCGGAGAGGCGTGCCTCATCGAGCCGACTCACTTCACTGCTGAGGGCCGGTTCTCCATCGAGGTCGCCGAAGGCACGGCCACGCCACATGCCCAGCGCCTCCTGGAGCATGGCGATGGCCTCCGCCGCCGCCGAGTCGACGATGGGACGGGCACTATCGACCAGGTCCTCGAAACGAAACGAGTCGAGGTTCGAGCGTTCGATCCGGAGCAGGTAGCCGTCACCATCTCGCTCGATCTGACCGCCGAGAGCTTTCCGGAGAGTCGAGACGTAGGTGTGCAGAGTCTGCCTGGCGCTCTCCGGCGGTTCGCCGGCCCACACGGCGTCGATCAGAGCGTCCTGGCCCACCACCGTGTTGGCGCTAGCGACCAGCACGGCGAGGACTGTCCGCTGACGTCTTCCCCCGAGTCTTTGGGCCACGCCGTCCAAATGTGCGGAGAGCGGGCCGAGGACCCTGTACTCCACATCGGCGATTGTCGCATTTCCGGCCTGGTCATGCAGCCGAGTCATCGGATCACCGTATGTATCGCCGCTTGTAAGACGATTGAAAGCAGCCCCCGCCGCTCAAGAGACCTCGAAGCCTCCTGCAAGCGTTCTGCAAGGAGCAGCCCTTACGTTCCGGCTACGCACCCGGACAAGGAAGGCGCAAGTGCATCAATCTCAACCATCGGTCAATTGGTCGACAGCCAGCCAACGCATGGACGATCGCCGCACCGCTGCGGCGAACTACCGACTGGCCCGCTCCTCGCAGAGCCCGCCCCGAGCTCGGTCTTTCACCAGGTGGAGTGCCGGGCTGAAGCGGCCGGCTGCGACGTTTCGAGATTCCCTGGGCCACGGTCTCATCGCTTTGGGAGAACGGGTCTCGGTCCACGGGCGAGACCCACTCGGCGAGATGTAGCGAGCACCGCTTCTCCCGCCTGGGTCCACCACGATCTGGCGGGAGCAGGGCAAGCAGAAACGCCCTCCATCGGAGGGCGTTTCTCGTCGAACGTTATGCACTGCGTCACGCATACGTGACGCCCAGCATTAGGAACGCGGTTTCAGTCCACCTTGACCACCCGCTCGACCACAAAGCGGACCACGGAGATGACCAGGGCGCCGAGGAAGGTCGCCCAAAAGAACCCGGTGGAGGTGATGCCCAGGTCGAGACGCTCCGGCTCGGAGAGCCAGATCACCAACTGCAGTACCAGGGCGTTGGTGATGAGCAGGAACAGACCCAGGGTCAGGATCACCACGGGGAGGCTGAGTAGGACCAAGAGCGGCTTGACAATGACATTGGCCAAGCCGATCAGCAGTGCGACAACGACCAGGTTCCAGAACGACCCGGTCCAGTCGAGCCCGGGGACAACTGAGAAAGCGATCCACACTGCCAAGGCGGTGACTGCCAGCTTGATGACGAAGTTCATGATTTCAGACTATCCGGCACCGCCCCCGGCCCGCCGGTCATCGAGCCACCGAGCTCAAGCCCATCTCGATTTTTTTCCGACGATGGCACAAGGGACATGTCGTAGCTCTGGGTCTAGCGATTCGATGTACGAATCGACTTCACAATCCAGAGGGAGAGATCATGTCCACGAAAGTCGAGGATCGGCGCGCCGATTCAGCCGATGGTCCGAGGAGTCTGTTGCGTGCAGCCGCCGTGGTGGTCGGCTTGGCCATCGCCGTTGGCTTCACCTTGGGGCTCGACCGGAGCCTGGGTTCCGGCGGATCCGACGAGGGACCGGGAAGCGTCGGGCGGTCCGGTTCAGGCATAGGTGAGTCATACATACGGACAAACCCAGAGGAAGTCCCAGCCGAGCTCAGGCAGCTTCTCGGCACGATCGAGCGCTTGGACGCCGAATCGGCGCCCGCCGATGCAACCGAGATGCGGCGACACGACCGGGCGGAAAACCCCCTCGAAGGCATCGCCGAATAGCCGAGGGATGGTGGGCCGGCTCACCCCTGCGTGGTCCTGATCAGGGCCAGGCTGTCCGCCGCCGATTCGGGGAACCAGACCTCGCCGGACCGTCCCAAGATCTGACGCACGTTCCCAGGGTTGTGTGGGAGCGGGTAGGTGTGGAACTGCTCGGTGGCCGGATCGAAGCGGACGATCGAGTTGGAGCCGAAGTCGCTGGCCCACACCATGTCGGCCTCGTCCACGTACACCGCGTAGGTCTGCGGAGTGTCTCCGGGCAGATGCCAGGTTTCCCAGGCCTCGCTGTCCGGGGCATACCGGCTCAGGTTCCCCGCGTTCCACTCGCTCACCCAAACCCCGCCCTGTGAATCGGACCAGACTCGCCGTGCCCCTTGTTCGGGGCTGGGCGGCTCGAGCACCGTGGTGGCCCCGTCGTCATCGATGAGCCCCACGAAGGATCCGGCCAGCGAGGCGTAGTAGACCTGTCCTGCCGGAGTGGTGGTGATCCCGTAAGGCCCCCGGCCCTCCGGGGCGTCGAACACCGCCATATCGCCCGTGCCCGGGTCGAGACGACCGTAGACCCCGCTTTGACCGGTGAACCAGATCATCCCGTCCCCGTCGATCGTGGCCGTGTTCAGGTTGGCGCCGGGGCGATCGTCGGGAAGCGGGTACACCGTGACTTCGAGACTCCCCGAGTCGATGGCGACCATGGCGTTGAGACCACTGTCTGTCACCCAGGCGGTGCCCGCCGGGTCGACGATCACACCGTGTGGACTCGAGCCCGCTCCAAGGTCGGTGTGTCTAGTCTCGCCGGTGGCGGGGTCGAGCCAGCCCAGCTCACCCGTGTTCTGAGCGGTGTACCAGACCCCGCCGGCGAGGGCGGGGGCGACGTCGTGGGGGCCGGATCCTGACGGCACCGGGAACGATTCGAAGACCAGGTCCTCGGGCGCCAGAGCTCTCGGGAGCGTCGTCGTCGTGGACGTGGTAGACGTGGTGGTCTGCGGCTGAACGGCTGAAGTGGTGTCCGACGCCGCGGTGGTGCTTGGACTGCTGGTCGCCGCGCTGGACGTGGTCGGGATCAACGGAGCATCTCCGGTCGTCCCCGTGCATGCCGCCACCGACACGACCGCGAGCGTCAACAAGCAACGCCGCATCGAAAAGAGCCTATGCGATCTGGTCGCCTTCGGTGGCCGCACCGCCAACCTCGGAGGAAGCCAGCTCTCTGACCTGCGCTATCGCATCATCGACGCCGCCGCTCCACGGCGCCCCGTGGCCGGGCAGGACCCATTTCGCGCTGATCATCTCGAGTCGGTCGAGCGAGTCGATGGCTTGGCCGGGATCCAGCGTGAAAGGTGCCGGGCGTGGCCCGACCGCCCCGGTGAGGACGTGCCCTGTGGTCAGGGCGTCGCCGACGAAAAGGGCGTCGACTGCAGGGACGTGGATGGCGACGCTGCCCGGGGTGTGCCCGGGGATGTGGATGATCCTCGGTGCCCCGGGCAGGTCGAGCGTCTCGCCATCGATGAAGGTGACCAGCTCGGACACCGGCCGGGTGCGGAGACCTCCCCGGCGAGCGCCGTACCAGACGAAGCGGAGCAACGGTCCGACCTTGACCTTCCCCCACCCGATGTCCTTCTTCACCTCGCCCCGGGCTCGAGCCGCGTCGAGCTCGTGGACATAGACCGGGACGTCGTGATCCGCACGAAGCCGTTCGGCGAAACCGATGTGATCGGTGTCGCCATGGGTGAGCACGAGCCCACGGATGTCGTCGATGGTGCGACCCATCACTGTCAGCTCCGACACCAGATCTGCCCATTGACCGGACAGACCGGCATCGATGACAGTGATTCCGGTGTGGTCCTCGACCAGATAGACGTTGACCAGGTCAGAACCGATTCGATGGAGCGAGGGCGAGAGTCTCAACGCCGCAAACCCTAGGTTGGGCCCGGTCAGTAGGCGTTGGCCACCATCAGCTCTTCGCACGGGAACAGGGTTATCACCTTGCATCCGTCGGCGGTGACCACGACCTCCTCCTCGATGCGGGCCGCAGACCGTCCGTCACCCGCCGGCGCGTAGGTTTCGAGGGCGAACACCATGCCCTCTTGGATCTCGATCGGCGACTCGAGGGAGTTGAGACGGCTGATGATCGGCCGCTCGTGGAGGCCCGCCCCGACCCCGTGCCCGAATTGGAGCCCGAAGGCGTCCATCTCGTCATCGAAGCCGAACTCCTCGGCCCGCGGCCAGACCTTGGCGATCTGGTCGGTGCTCGCCCCAGGCTTGACCAGATCGATGGCGGCGTCCATCCATTCCCGCGACTGCTTGAAGGCATCGCGCTGGGCCTGGGTGGCACGACCGACCACGAAGGTGCGGTAGTAGCAGGTGCGATATCCGTTGAACACATGGATGATGTCGAAGTATGCCTGGTCGCCGGGACGTATCAGCCGGTCGGAGAAGACATGCGGGTGAGGGCTGCATCTCTCGCCGGCGATGGAGTTGATCGCCTCCACGAACTCCGAGCCCATCTCGAAGAGACGGGCGTGGGCCAGCCCCACGATGTCGGACTCGCGGATACCCGGCTTGAGGGCTTCGAAGATGTCCTGGTAGACACCGTCGACCATGGCGCAGGCCTGGGTGAGGAGGATGATCTCGTCCGGGCTCTTGATCTCCCTGGCCTTCATCATCGCCTGCTGGCCGTCAACGACGTTGAGGCCTTCGGCCTGGAGGGCGAGTAGGACTCCCGTCTCGGCCATGTCCACGCCAAGACGCTCGCCGGCCAGACCTTCCGCCTCGAGCACCTGGCGGATCTCGGCGGCGGCACGGGCGTGGAGCCCTGTCTCGGGCCCGATCGCCCCCTGCAGCCCTGTGTTCCCTCCGACCGAGTTCTCGGTGTCGTACATGTGCGGGAGTTGGAGTCGGTGGGCCTTGGCCGCCGAGCCGAAGTCCCAGATGCGGGGTCGCCCCTCGGGCGTCACCAGGGCATAGCGCTCGCCCTTGTTGAAGGCCCAGTATCCGATCTGGGTCGACGTGGCGTACCGGATGTTCGACGTTTCGAAGAGGAGAAGTGCGCCCAGGTCCTCCTCCTGCATCATCTGCTTGGTGCGGGCGATGCGGTGCTGGCGAAGTCGCTCGAAATCGACCCGGCTCTCCCAATCGACTCCGATCACGCCCGGCGCCGGGCTGGTGGCTACTGGGAACTCAATCGTCATCGATGTCTCCTTGTCTGGTCCCTGCATCCTCGGTCGTATGTGTCAAAGATGCTTAGTGACACTACACACCTTGACCTCCCTGTCATCTGCCGAGATGCCGGGCGGCGATTCCGGCGACATGCCCCCCGATGGCGAAGGAGGCGGTGGCGCCGGGCGACGGAGCGTTCAACACATGGACCGTTGGCCCCGCCTCTTCGATCACGAAGTCGTCGACGAGACTCCCGTCGGGCGATACGGCCTGTGCCCTCACCCCCGCACCTCCCGGGATCAGGTGCTGTGGGCGGATCTCGGGGACGAGGCTTCGGGCGGAGCGGGCGTACATCGGCCGGGACCTGGACCTGATCATCTCGCTCGCACCGGTCCGCCAGTGTCTCCGCACCAGCTTGCGGAACCCGGGGAAGGCCAGGGTCTCCCTGACTTCGCCCCAGTCGGGGCCGACATCGCGGTAGTGCTCTCTGCCCAGGGCGAGGACCGCGTTGGGGCCGACCTCCACAGTGCCCTCGATCCGCCGGGTGAAGTGCACCCCGAGGAAGGGAAAACGGGGGTCGGGGACCGGGTAGATCAAAGCCCGCACCAGGTGTTCCGCCTCGGGGACCAGGGTGTAGTACTCCCCCCGAAAAGGGACTATCCGGACGTTGCTGCGAACCCCGGCCATCAGGGCAACACGATCCGAGTGGAGACCGGCGCAGTTGACCACCAGTCGGGCTCGAATCTCTTGATCCGCCACCCGAATCCTCGCCCCGGTCCCGTCGTGGTCGATGGCAGTGACCGCATGACCGAGCCGGAGGTCGGCGCCCCGCTCCGAGAGCTCCGCCGCCAATCGGACGGCGACGGCTGGAAAGTCGACGACACCGGCCTCTGGCACGTGCAGGGCATCGAGCCCGACCGCAGCCGGCTCGAGCTCACGAAGACCAGCCGCATCGAGCCGCTTCAGCCCGGACAAGCCGTTGGCAATCCCCCTCCGCTCCAGCTCGGCCAGCGGTCCCAGCTGGGCAGGATTGGTGGCGATGACCAGTTTTCCGGAGCGGGAGAAGGCGATGTCCCTGGTCTCGCAATATTCCTCCAGCGAGCGCCGGCCTTCGACGCAAAGCCGCGCCTTCAACGAGCCGGGTCGGTAGTACAGCCCAGAGTGCGCCACACCACTGTTGTGGCTGCTCTGATGCATGGCGACCGCCGGCTCCTTGTCGAGGATCACAATGCCGACCCCGTCATGACTCTCGCTCAGCGCCCTGGCCACGCCGAGGCCCACAAGACCGGCGCCGATGATGCAGACGTCGTATGTCACCGGCATCCTCCTCTACCCGGGTGGCTGGGCGCGGCTGGCGGCAGACTAACCCGGTGACGATCGGTGCTCAGTCTCACTGCACAGTGGGCCGGGGTCGGGAGTTAGGATCACCGTCGGATCATTCAAGCGAGGAGCGAAACCGATGGCCGATGGAGCAGTGTTGATCGTTGGCGGCACCGGTGGCCTGGGCAGGGAGCTGGCGGCCCACTACGTGGACAAAGGCCGCGAAGTCATCATCACCGGACGCGACGCCGACCGGGCCCAGTCGATCGCCGCTGAATTGGGGGGCAAAGCCAGCGCCCTGGGATGCGATCTCGCCCAGCCGGAGACCATCGAATCAGCCCTCGAGAGTGTCGGCCAGGTCGACAAATTGGTGTTGAGTGCGATTGCCCGAGATGAGAACCCGGTGCGTCAATATGACATCGCCAGCGCCGTGAATCTGTCGACGATGAAACTGGTCGGCTACACCGAGACCATCCACACCCTCATTCCCCGTCTCTCCGACGAGAGCTCGGTGGTGCTGTTCGGCGGTCGGGCCAAGGACCGCCCCTACCCGGGCTCGACCACGGTGACCGCGGTCAACGGGGCGATCGCCACCATGATCACCACATTCGCGGTCGAGCTCGCCCCGATCAGGTTCAACGCGATCCACCCCGGCATCGTCGGTGACAGCCCCTACTGGGAGAACAAGCCTCTCGACGCAGTGGTGGCCCGCACCCCGACCAAGCGGTTGGCCACCATGGAGGACGTGGTGGATGCCACGGTGTTCCTCCTGGAGAACCGCTCGGTGAACGGTATAAACCTCTACGTGGACAGCGGTTGGCTGCTCATGTAGCCGGGGAGCCGTCTCCCTATTCTCTGACGGGAGTCAAGATGACTGAGCAACTCGACGGGATCGGTGAGCGACTACGCACCGAGCGAACCCGGGCCGGGATCAGCCAGCGGGAGTTGGCGCGTCGTCTCGGTCTGTCGGCAAGTCTCATCTCCCAACTCGAAAGCGGTCTCTCCAAGCCATCGGTGGGCACGCTTTACGCCATAGTCACCGAGCTCGACCTGTCCCTCGACAAGTTGCTGCGAGGTGACCACCACTCCGGCCAAGTGGGCTCGGAGTCGGATCCTGAGGGAGAGAGCGGCCGGGGACGCCCACTGGTTCACCCCGAAGACCGGAAGGCCATCGACCTCGCCTCCGGGGTGCGTTGGGAACAGCTCACGGCCGACACCGAGGAGGGAGTCGACTTCCTCCATGCCATCTACGAGGTCGGGGGCGCCTCGACGCCCGACGAGTCGCTGATGAGGCACCACGGCAGGGAATACGGATACGTGGTGAGCGGACGAATGGGAATACAACTCGGGTTCGACGTCTACACCCTGGAACCAGGCGACTCCATCGCCTTCGACTCCACCCAGCCCCACCGCCTCTTCAACATGGGAGACGAGCCGGTCCACGCCATCTGGTTCGTCGTCGGCCGCGGCGCCGACGACCGGGCCCACGGGGACTGAGAGGCACCGCGATAGCTGGGGCCGCCTGGGCAAGAAGGGATAGGCTGGCGCAGTGGAGCATCACGCCGACTTCGCCGTGTCGGTCAGCCAGAAACTCGATGTCGAGACCAGCGCCGATCCCGGCGACGGCAAACCCCCGATCGCGGGCAGGGTGCTCGCCCTCGGCTGGTGGGTCGACCCTTCTGCGAGCGACGGCGAAGACCACATCCCGACTGGGACTCTCTACCTGATCGCGGATCAGCGACGACCGCGACCCTATTGGGTGAAACAGGCCGATCTGACCGCCATCCGTCTGGTTGAGTGAGACTCACGGCACCCACTGCTCCCTGATCTCGAACACCTCGCCGTCGATGACGGCCAACCAGACACCGAACATGAAACCACGCCCGACCACGCCCTCGGTCCATTCCTCGAAGGTGACGACGGTTTCCGAGTTCGGGTCCCCGGTCGGGTACCAGGTGACCTCGGTCTCGGCGAAGACCCCGAGCGACCGGATCGTGGGGTTGTCGTTTCGGACGTAATAGTCGTTGGGTGGGGGCGATTCCTCCCCATCCTCCGCCGCGGCGTCTACCGCTGCCTGCCCGGAGAACCAGCAGGCCAAATCGAACTCGATACCGTTCGCCGATGTGGACTCCACGAAGCCGAACCACTCCCCCTCGGGCAGGCTGACGGCGTCTCCCGGGGTGCAGCCAGAGCCGGAGGCGCCATCAGCCGGAGCCGTGCTGGGTGGCGCCGTGCTCGGTGGGGTGGTCGAAGTCGTGACCGGCTGCGTGGTGGTCGGAGCGGTGACGGTCGTCGACGTGCTCGCCACAGGCAGGGAGGTCGAAGTGGTCAGCAGAGACGGTTCGGGGGTTTCGGCGACAGCGTTGCAGGAAACCAGCAGGGCCGCTCCCAATACCCCCGCCGCCAACCGCACACGCGTGGTCACTCGAATCGGGAGATGTCGTCGATGTTGGCCCGGGTGTCGCCCTGGAAAGCCCGGCGCGCTGTGCTCACTCATGGCTCACCTCTCGGAACGGGCATGCAACCAAAGTTACACCTTTCGAGCGGGCACAATCTCGTCATGCCAACGGATCACCTCCCCCGGCTCCGCCAGGTCTGTCTCTCCCTTCCCGAAGTAGAGGAGCGGATGAGTCACGGCGAGCCTGCCTGGTTCGTGAGCGGGTCGAAGCAGTTTGTGACCTATGCCGATCATCATCACGACGACCGGGTGGCCTTCTGGTGCGCCGCCCCGGAAGGAGCGCAACGCATGCTGGTCGAGTCCGATCCCGATCGCTTCTTCGTCCCGCCCTATGTCGGCGGAAGAGGCTGGGTCGGCTGTTATCTGGAGGGCGCTGTCGACTGGGACCAGTTGGACGACGTCGTGCTCGACGCCTACCTCACCGTGGCGCCCGCCCGCCTCGCAACCGAGATCACCCGAGACTGACCCGTCACTGCACGCAGAACCAGTTGCCCTCGGGGTCGAACATCTCGATCCAGTACTCGCCCGCCATACCTGTTGCTTCCCGTTTGAAGGTGGCGCCGATCGACTCGAGCCTCGATCTCTCCTGACCGAGGATCGCCTTGCGCTCTTCGTCCGCCACCGGCCTGTCGATCACATTCACGTCGAAGTGGAGACGCTGGTTGGGCTCGCCGCCGTCGTACCGTTCGAACAAGATCCGCGGACCTGATCCCTCGGGATCGACCACGGCGCTGACGTCGTTACGCATCTCCACAGGAATTCCGACAGAGACGGCGAACTCGTCCCACGTCTCGAACCCCTCTGGCGGAGGCTGGACGATGTAGCCCAGCGCCTCAGCCCAAAACCGGCTCAGAGTTCGGGGGTCTTCACAAGCGATGACGATCTGTACCGAGTGGCTCAACGCACGACGGTCTAGGCGCTACGAAGATCAGGCAGCTACAGAAGCCAGGGCGCGAGCCGTCTCGCGATCGAGGTCGAACTCATCCATGAGACACTCGATCACTTCCTCGAACCCCAAACCCTTCTTCTCGAGGTAGACGACCGCTCTCGTGGCGAACTCGAGGTCGGATTGACGTTGTGAGTCGGTAGAGACCTGGTGAATTTCGCTGATCATCTCATACCTCCTGATAGCCCTTTTACCCACACTCGACCGTTGACAAACCCAGGGAGCCCTCCGCCCGGCGACATACTTCCCGGTTCGAGGACGCAAACCAAGGATCTCGGGCGATTCGCCCTATCCGACCACCCGTAGCCCGGGATCTGGCGGTTCGCGGACCGCCTCCTCGATCGCCGATGGCTCGACGACTCCAGGCTCGCCACTCTGCCGGCTCATCCGGTTGAGTTGGGGGGCCACCCTGCTCCCCCACGACCCGACCGCACCGTTGAAGGCGTGCACCGCGCTGCCCAACCCGGAGCCGATGGCCTGGAGATGACCCACGAACGTGCTCATCCGACGATGGAGTTCGCGGGCGTCGTCGAGGATCTGGTCGGCCTGCTGCAGTGCCCTGAACTCGGTGAGCAGCGACCCGACGTTCAAGAGGAGGGCGAAGAGTGTGCTCGGACCGGCGATGATCACCCGGCTCGCCATCAGACGATCGATCAGATCGGGATGGGCCGAGGCGGCCGCCTCGTACGCCGCCTGGGATGGGAGGTACATCACCACGTAGCCACCGGAGGCGAGTGCGGCATAACCCTTCCCGGACAGGCTCTTCCCCAGCCGCTCCAACTCCTTGCCCTGCTCGGCCAGGAGGAGGCGACGACGCTCTGGCCTCTCCTCCTCCAGAGCCTCGCTGAAGCGGGCGATGGGGAACTTGGCGTCGATCACGATGTTCCGACCGCCCGGGAGGTGGACGACAGCGTCTGGCTTGATGTCGCCGCTGGAGAGCTGGCAGGTGTAGTCGCGCCCCTCGACCAGCCCGCCCTGCTCGAAGACCCGCTTCATCCCGATCTCGGCCCAGCTGCCCCGGGCGCGGTCGTTGGCGAACAGGGCGGTGATGCCCTGCATCTGCGCCCCTATCCCTCGCACCTGTTGGTCGAGGGCGGATTCACGCCCGACGACCGATTCCTGCAGGTGGGCGAGTTTGGTGTCGAGCTGGGCGACCTGGGCGCCGAGCGCCCCCTCCCGCCCGGCGAGGGCGTTCTGCAGGTCGTCGAGACGGCGGGCAAGATCGGTCTCGGCGGGCTTGGGATCGCTCGGCTTCAGCTTCGCGACGAGGACTGCGGTGAGGGCGATGACGATCAGCACCGAGGCGACGGCGAATGCGAGGGCGAGGGTCTCAGTGGTCATGTCCGCATCCTTGGTTGGTCATGCCGTCATCGTGACCGGCCGCTGTGACAGATTTGCCTAGGGTGCCGTGGATGATCCACTCCGAGCACCCGTTCCGGCCCGAGCCCGGGCACCGTGACCTGGCGCGACAGTTTCGTGGGCGGCTGGCGGCCGGGGTGACCATCGTGACGGCAGGAACCGGAGCGGATCGGACCGGCCTCACCATCTCGTCTCTCCTGGTGATCCAAGGAGAACCTGCCCGCGCCCATATCGTCGTCGGCCCTACCACCGACCTCTGGTCGGTCGCCGCGGAGACGGGTCGCTTCGTGATCCACGTCTGTCGTTATGACGACCGGCAACTCGCCGACGTCTTCGCCGGCATCTGGCCCTCTCCCGGAGGCTTGTTCGCCGGAGTCCCCAGCACAGACGGCGAGTGGGGGCCGGTTCTCGACGATCTTCCAGACCGCGCCTACTGCAGCTTCGTGTCCGGGGACGAGGTGGGGTGGTCGGGTCTGATCGTGGGATACATCGAAGAGGTCGAGGTCTCCGACCTCCAGGACCCCATGGTCCACTATCGGAGCGGATACCGCAGACTGCTCGCCCCCTAGACCGAGCCGCCGCCCTCCCCGTCGACTTCGATGGTGATCCGGTTCATCATCCCGAGATGACTCACCACATGGGACGTGGCGACCAGACCGGCCTCGGCCAGGTCGACGACGACGTCGCGGTTGTTGCGGCAACCCGACCGTTCGTAGACCCCCTCTACGTTGCGATCCTGGCGTCGGGCAATCGGGCCGAACGACGACCGACCATGCTCCAGGAGCAGGATCCGCCCTCCGGGCCGGGTCACCCGGACCACCTCCCGGAAAGCAGCCACATGATCGGGGAAGGTGCACGAGGAAAAGGCCGAGATCACGGTGTCGAACCGGTCGTCGGGAAATGGTATTTGCTGAGCATCCCCGGCGAGCACGGCCACCGCTCTCCCCATTTGCCTGGCACGTCGCTCGGCCTCGCTCGTCATCTCGGTCGACAGGTCGAGGGCGACGACCAGGTCGGCGCGAGCGAGGTATGCGAAGTTCTCGCCGGTGCCACAGCCGACGTCGAGCACATCACCGGAGGCAGAGGCGAAGTGCTTCGCGCGGAGACGCTTGACCAGGAGCAGCCAATCGATGATGCCCAACATCCGCCAGTTGCCGGCCATCTCGTCGTAGCGGCGACGCACCTCGCCTATCGGCATCCGATTGGTGGGTGCGGGTGTCCTCTCTGCCATCACAGCCAGCCTAAGACCCCGGCCGGTTTGCCAGTGCGCGGTTGTCGTCAACCCGAACGCGAAAAACCCCGAGGGAGTGCTGGCCGAAGCCCTCACCCTCTCGGGGTTCCCGACCTTGCTGGCACTCCGGCCCGAGGGCCGGTCTCCCAGCGAGGTCTCGCAGTCACCTCTCGGTCACTCCGAGTCCGATCTGGAGTTGCCTCCAAGTCGGCTCCGCCACCTTAGAACACCCGAGTCGCGATCGGCAAGCGGGAGAACCGAGGAAATTTCGCGACTTAGCCCTCTTCTTCGCGACCGCGTCGATCGAGTCGTTCCCGGGGCACCTAACCTGGCAAAACATGGCCGATCGGGACAGGATCACAGCGTTGGGAAGGCTCCTGGGAGGAGTTGCCCGAGAGCACCACGAGGCGACCGGCGGCGCCGCGGCCGGGTGGGCCGAGTGGTATGCCGACCGTCTCCATGGCGAGATCGGCGATCACCTCGACTTCGAGCCCACCGTCGCCCAGATCACAGAATGGCTGCGGCTGGCCGACGTGAGGTACCGGGAGGAGAATCCGGCGGTTCGGTGGCCCTTTTTCTACGCCGAGCTGATCCTCGACTCCCAAAGCCTGGACAGCTAGACGCCACCGCCGAGCCACTCACCGTCGTCCTCGGGTGGCCTCCACCCGATCAAGCCGACTCGACCCGTGGCGCCACCTCGTTTCCGAGAAGCTCGATGGAGTGGAGAACCTGGTGATGGGGCAAGGTCCCCACACTGATGTGAAGCATGAATCGGTCGATTGCGAGGATCTCCCTCATGCGGATGATCTTCTTCGCCACCGTCTCAACGTCGCCGAGCACGAGCGAGCCACCCGGGCCTCGCATCATCTCGAATTGCTGCCGATTCATCGGCCCCCAGCCCCTCTCCCTCCCGAGCTGAGTCATAGCCACCGCGTATGAGTTGTAGTACTCCTCGACCGCCTGTTCGGTGGTGTCGGCGACGTAGCCATGGGCATGGACTGCCAGCGGAGCCAGCGCCGGGTCGTAGCCCGACTCGAGCAGCGTCCTGCGATGGAGGTCGGCGAAGAACGAGAAGCGGTCCGGGTTCCCACCGATGATGGCCAGGGCGACCGGAAGACCTCGGGTTCCGGCTCTGACGATCGACTCGGGGCTTCCCCCGACTGCAATCCAGACCGGAAGTGGGTCCTGATCGGGGCGGGGGTAGATGGGCTGATCCTCGAGGGCGGAGCGGAATCGACCCGACCAGGTCACCCTCTCGTTGTCACGTATGGCGAGCAACAGGTCGAGCTTCTCGGTGAACAACTGGTCGTAGTCGGAGAGTGAGTACCCGAAGAGGGGGAAGGACTCGATGAACGACCCGCGCCCCACCAACAACTCGGCTCTCCCACTCGAGACAAGATCGAGAGAGGCGTAGTCCTGAAACACCCGAACCGGGTCGTCCGAGGAAAGGATGACCACGGCAGGGGTGAGTCGAATGCGTTTGGTCATGCCCGCTGCTGCGGCCAGGACGACAGCCGGTGCGGAGGAGGCGAAGTCTGGGCGATGATGCTCACCCACGCCGTAGACCTCGAGGCCCACCTCTTCGGCGAGCACGATCTCGTCGAGGACCTGGCGAAGACGTTCGCCGTGGCCGATGGTCTCCCCCGTCCGGGGATCGGGGTAGGTCTCGGCAAAGGTGGTGACTCCGAGTTCCACGACCACCATTGTGCCGTGGGCGGGGGTCATAGGGGGTAGCCACCTTGCCAACCGGGGGGCCGATCAGCGATCAGGGATGGACCTTCTCCCCTGGTCGATCGGGCGTTGGCGAGACACGATCACGGCGAAAGGCTCAGGAGGTTTCAATGACGACAACCACTGGCCCCGCCTTCGGCGTGGGCCGTGCCTTGGTGGCGAGACGGGCGGGATACACGATGGCGATCGTGGTCAACCTCGCTCTAATCTTCGTGGCCAACAACCTGCTCGCCTGGGATGTGCTTCCTTTCCTCACCGGCGAGTTCACCACGGTCCTTTGGCTGATCGACATCTCCTTGCTGGCCACCATCGCCGTAAACCTGGCACATCTGTGGTATGACCCCGCCTGGTTCAAATCCGTGTGCCAGATCGGGTTGGGCTCGATCAGCATGCTGGTGGCGATTCGGATGTTTCAGGTGTTCCCCTTCGACTTCTCCGCCTACGAGTTCGACTGGGAGCGGGTGGCGCGGTTCGTCATGGTGCTGGGCATGATTGGAATCGGGATCGGAATCGTCGTCGAGACGGTAAAGCTGGCCCGGAGCTTCCTGCCCACGCTTGCGGTCTCCTCAACATCCGATTGGGACGACAATGAGAAGGTCCACAGAAACGAACGGAGGACCCAATGACCGATAGTGGAACCCGAGACGAGACGACCGAGTCGGGCGAGGCCCGGCAGCGGTGGCTCGAGGAGGTGCAGGAGGCGCTGGATCGAACCGGAGATGCGATCCGTACCGCCTGGGACGCGACCCGCGAGAGCAGGATGAGCGCTCTCGAGTCGGCCAAGCAAGCGGCGCAGGAGTTGGGCGAGGTCCTGGACAAGGGCATAGCTGCGGCCAAGGAGCGTTGGGCGGCGGCCGAACAGGGCGATGCCGAGCCGACTCCCCAGCCCCCCACTCCCCAACCTGACGTGACCCCCGACGCCTCCGCGGCTTCGGATGTGACGGTCACACCCGTCGAGGACGAGAGCGTCGATCAGCCCTGAGCCCGGATGAGGCGCCGGGCTTCATCACGGCGCCGCTGCAGACCTCGGTGGGGGTCGTAGACCCCGATCATGTCCGCTACCCGTGGATCACGTTCGGAGAAATCGTCGACGGACGGATAGCCCTCCACCCGGTGCGGCTCCTCAGCCCATGCCGGATGGCGGGGCACGTTGCCGATGAGGACGAAGGTGAGGCGGTCATCGCTTCGATCTGCGACCAAGCCAACACCTCGCACCGCGTTCCCCCGGGCCCACTCATCGGCTGCGAGTACCACGCGATGCGTGTCCGGGCGCTCCACCATGAGCAGGGCGAGTACGAGCTCGTCCCTGGTCTCCGGCACGGCCTCGGACTCGAGTGCCGCCCGCAGCGTCGGCGCCGATCCGGATCCGAGGCTCCGTGCCAGGGACCAGGCGGCATGACCGCGGATCATCGAGGAGGGATGGCTCATGTGCCGCACGATCGGCTCCCGGGTTGTCGGCTCACCGGAGTTTCCTGCTGCGACGAGGAGATTGCGTCTCAGATATCTCCCGTCCCGCCGGGGCACGTACCACCAGTGGAAGCGCTCGAGGAGCGCTTCGTCGCTCATGGCGAGCAGCTCGCCAAAGTCCAGGGAGTCAGGATCCCCGCCGGCTCGGGACAGCGCCGGCCGTCCGGGCGGGCAGGCGGTGAGACAGTCGTCGCAGCCGTAGATCCGTCGCCCGAGCAGGGGTCGTATCCAATGCGGGATCGAGCCCGCGGTCTGCAGCCAGGTGGACAGGCATCGTCTGGCGTCGAGGCCTCCCTCGGTGATGGCACCGGTGGGGCAGGCCGGGATGCAGGCAATGCAGGTGCCACAACTCCGGCTCATCGGCTCGGTGATCGCCAGTGGCGCATCGGTGACGACCGACCCCAGGAGGACCCATGGGCCATGTCCCGGGACCAGGATCATCGTGCTCTTCCCGAACCATCCCACACCCGCCCGCACTGCGGCCGCCCTGTCCACCAGTCGGTTGTCATCGCTGAGGATCTCGGCCCGGTGCCCGTCTCGACGGAGTCGAGACGCCAACTCCGAGGTGACGCGACGAACGCCCTGGTATTGGTCGCCCATGGCGAATCTGCCCACATGGGGACCGCTTCGACCCGGGGCGGTGGTCGAGCCGAGATAGCCCGACGCCACCACCACGAGATGTCGTGCCCATGGGAAGGACCTCGTCACGTCGGTGGCCAGGTCAGGATCGCCGTAGGTGAAGCGAAGGGGACCTGAGAAACCAGATCGCCGGTGTGAGAGGAGGGTCGACCGCTCCCTCTCGAAGGGGGCCACGCCGGCAACGCCGAACCCGACCGCCCCGTGCCGGGTGGCGATCGCCGAAAGCTCGGCCGTCAATGCTCCGCTCATCATCACATGCTGCCCTCGCCGAGGCGGTCAGTGATCAGTTTGGCGTCTGCTGGTGGAGAACGAGGATCCACTCACAACCCCGGTTCACGTACACACTGGTGACCACGGCTCGATTGTCCTCACCCCACTCATCCTGTGCACGGTGGCGTAGACGAGGGCGGCGGATGCCGGCTACGGGCCGGCTGTCACCCTTCGACCACGATGCTCCCGGTCATCGAGGGATGGATCTTGCAGAAGTAGCTGAAGGTCCCCGCCTCGTCGAGTGTGAACGAGAACTCGCTGCCCGAGGCCAGGGTGTCCGAATCCCAGACGTCGTCATCGGAGGTCGCGGTGTGAGAGACCGAGTCTGAGTTCTCCCAGGTGACCGTGGTGCCCACCGGCACCGTGAGCGTGTCGGGGCTGAAGGCGAAGTCGACTAGCTCCACCCGCTCCTCGGCACCGCCGCCTTCCGCCGTGGTGGCGGATCCACCGTCGTCCGAGCCGCACGCCGCCAAGCCCAAGGCGAGACCGGCCATCAGGATGAGAACACGTTTCATGGTTGCTCCTCGTTGTTTCCCGAGCAATACGACACCGGGGCCCGTTGGGTTCGCACTCATGGGACGAACAACACAGGTCGCAAGCAGAGGGGCCCGATGAGCCGGGCCCCTCTGCATCGAACCGGCTGAACCGTGAAGGTATCAGCCGACGGTCATCTCCACTGATATGACCGCGACGTCACCGGCGTCGTCGACACCGGGCCCGTCGATCGTCTCGTCCGGCGGGAAGAACTCGTACTCCCCGTTCTCGTTGACGTCGATGTGGACCATCGGCCACAGGGTCCCCGACTCGGTGAGCGGCTCGTCCAGTGTCACGGTCACATCCGTCGACTCGCCGGCCGGGAGCAGGTCGGAGTAGCCCACAACCGGACCCGGCGATCCGGCGTCATCGCCGTGGATCGCGATGAATCCGGGCGCTGGAAGCGTCACCGACGCCACCACGATGGTGGTCCCATCCGACTCCTGTGCCTCGGCGGTGAGCGCCGATGGCGCTGTTGGCGGACCTTCGGCCTCCGCCGCCGACGTCGTGGGTACGGCCTCGGCCGCCGTGGTGGTCGTTGCCTCCGTCTCCGCGTCGCATGCCGCGACGACCATGGCGAGCACCGCCGTCACCGCGATCAGGTACTTGCTCTTCACCTGACTCCTCCTGAGTTGGGGCACCACCTATACGAATGTGAGCCAGGTCCGGTTCGATTGGTGATCACCCGCCCGTAGATTGGGGCCCGCAAGCCAACATGCCCGTACAACCCGACTACCTCGAACTGGCCAACGACGTCGCCATCCCTCCCATCGGCTTTGGGACGTGGCCCATCCCCGACCGGAAGGCGGAGCCGATGGTCGCGGCGGCGATCGAGGCCGGGTACAGGCTCATCGACACTGCCGCGCTGTACGAAAACGAAGGCGGCGTCGGGCGCGGGATCAGAGCCGCTGCCGTCGACCGGTCGGACATGTTCGTGACCACCAAGTTGAGCCGGCGCTCGCACGGCCGTGAGGAGGCGCAGCGAGCGTTTGCAGCCAGTGCTTCTCGTCTCGGCCTCGACTACCTCGACTTGTTCCTCATCCACTGGCCCAACCCGGACCTGAACCGATACGTCGATGCATGGCGCGGGATGATCGATCTACTCGAGCAGAACAAGGTCCGGGCGATCGGGGTCTCCAACTTCAAGCCCGCTCATCTGTCGCGGCTGATCGACGAGACCGGCGTCGCTCCCCACGTCAACCAGATACAGCTCAATCCGTGGATACCCCGTCTCGCCGAGCGCGAGTATCACGCTGCCCACGACATCGTCACCGAGTCATGGGCCCCGATCGGGAAGGGCGGCGGCCTCCTCGATGACCCGGTGATCACCGGTTTGGCGGCGGAACGAGACCGGACCCCTGCTCAGATCGTGATTCGCTGGCACGTGCAGCTCGGTCTGATCCCGATCCCGAAGACCGCCAATCCCGACCGTCTCGTCGAGAACCTGGACGTGTTCGGGTTCAGCCTGACCGACGACGAGATCGAGCTGTTGACGGGCCTCGACCGGGGCGGGCAGGGCGCGGTCGATTCGGATCACACCGGGCTCTGACCTGTTGCGGCAGCCGACCTGGTCATCCCTCCATGCACAGCAAACCTGAGCCGGACATGCTCAGATAAGGAATAGCGTCGTCGTCGGCGGTGTTGCACTGGTCTCGCCAGGAATCAAAGGAAAACACGGTCATATGCCCGACACAGCTCAACTCACGCTTCCCGTCCTCCCCCTCCACAATGGTGTGGTCTTCCCCCACATGGTTGTGACCATCCGCATCGAGACCGGGGAGGGCAAAACCGCGCTCGCCGCCGCCACCAAGGCCGACGGGCGTCTCCTCCTGGTCCCCCGTCTCGAGGGCCGCTATGCCGCGGTGGGCACGATCGCCGAGGTCCAGCAGACCGACAGCGAGGGAAACGTGGTCGTCTCCGGGGTTTCCCGGGCCCGGGTCGGCGCCGGATCGGTCGACGAGACCGGGGCGCTCTGGGTCGAGGCGGAGTCGTTCCCTGAAGTGGACATCCTCGACGACGAGCTGGAGGCCCTGGTCGCCGAGTACCGGGCGGTGGTGAGCGCCGTTCTCGAGAATCGGGGCATGTCCGGCGTCGCCGAGCGTCTCCTCGACGTCGACAACGCATCCCGTCTCGCCGACCTCGCCGTCTACTCCCCCGACCTCTCACTGGATCAGAAGGTGGAGCTGTTGGAGGCGCTGGACATTCGCCAGCGCCTCGGCAAGCTCCTGGTGTGGATGCGGGAGGTCCTGGCCGACCTGGAGCTGCGACGCAAGGTCCGCGACGAGGCGGCGGAGCAGATCGAGAAAGGGCAAAAGGACTACATCCTCCGCCAGCAGATGGAGGCGATCCGCAAGGAGTTGGGCGAGGAGGCCGACGTCGCCTCCGAGTACCGCGCCAAGCTCGCCGAGAGGGAGCTCCCCGAGAAGGTGACCGAGGCGATCGAGCGAGAGATCGGTCGTCTGGAGAGGATGAGTGAGCAGTCCCCGGAGCACTCCTGGATCCGCACCTGGCTCGACACCATGTTCGAGCTGCCCTGGGGGGCCTCCTCCGAGGATCGGCTCGACCTCGACGAGGCGTGGACCGTGCTCGACGCCGACCACACCGGTCTGCACGACGTGAAAGAGCGGATCGTCGAGCATCTCGCCGTGCGCAAGCTCAGAGCCGAGCGTGGCCTCAGCGATGGCGAGGAGCGCAGCACCGGCACCATCCTCCTTTTGGTCGGCCCGCCCGGCGTGGGCAAGACCTCATTGGGCGAGTCCGTGGCGCGAGCCCTGAGACGCAAGTTCGTCCGGGTCGCCCTGGGTGGGATCAGGGACGAAGCCGAGATCCGCGGCCACCGCCGGACCTATGTCGGCGCCCGACCGGGTCGGATCGCCAGGGCCCTGACCGAGGCCGAGACGATGAACCCCGTGTTCCTCCTCGACGAGATGGACAAAGTGGGCGCCGACTGGCGGGGTGACCCCTCGTCGGCGCTGCTCGAGGTGCTCGACCCGGCCCAGAACCACACCTTCCGTGACCACTACCTCGAGGTCGATCTCGACCTCTCCCAGGTCCTCTTCATCGCCACGGCCAACGTCCTGGAGACCATCCCCGGGCCGCTGCTCGACCGTACCGAGGTGATCAGCATCGACGGGTACACCGATGCTGAGAAGGTCGAGATCGCCCGTGACCATCTACTCCCCCGCCAGCTCCGTGTGGCCGGCCTCGAGCCGGAAGAGCTGGAGGTGACCGAGCCGGCACTCGCCGCCATCGTCGACCGATACACGCGGGAAGCCGGAGTGAGGAACCTGGAGCGGGAACTGGGCAAGCTGGCCCGGAAGGTGGCCACCGAGGTGGCGAGGAACTCCGGATCGGAGCCGGTCGTCGTCGATGAGCCCCGAGTGCGGGAATACCTGGGCAAGCCCAAGGTGTGGAAGGACGAAGCGTCCGATCGCACCGACGTCCCGGGGGTGGCGACCGGTCTGGCCGTCACCGGCGCCGGAGGCGACGTGTTGTTCATCGAGGCCAGTGCGATGGATGGTGAGCCCGGCCTCACCCTGACCGGCCAGCTCGGTGACGTCATGAAGGAATCGGCCCGGATCGCCCTCTCCTATGTCGAGGCCCATGCCGACGAGTTGGGCATCGCCCCCGAGTCGATGACCCGGAGGTACCACGTGCACGTCCCCGCCGGCGCAATCCCCAAGGACGGCCCCTCGGCCGGTGTGGCCATGCTCACCGCAATGGTCTCTCTCCTCACCAATCGCAAGGTGAAGGACACGGTGGCCATGACCGGGGAGATCACCCTTCAGGGCAAGGTGCTGCCCATAGGCGGGGTCAAGCAGAAGGTCCTCGCCGCCCACCGAGCCGGTCTGAAGGAGGTCATCGTGCCCCGACGCAACGAGGCCGACCTCGACGACGTGCCGGACAAGGTGCGTGAGGAGATGAGCTTCATCATCGCCGACACCGTCGGCGACGTGCTCGAGGCATCACTGCGCAACTGACCTGCGAGTCTCGGGGCGGACCGGGTTGGGGAGTGTCTGGCCGGGGGAGGTGTGTCTCGCCGGGTTGGCGCACCGCTCGCCCGGCCGGGCGAACCTGGATCTGTCCACTTCGCTGTAGGTGTCCGAGTCCGAGAGGAAGTGCACGCTGACGTGACCACAAGACTCGCAAACCACCCGCTCCACGCCGGTGCTGCACGCCGATACGGTGACAGTGTGACGACAGCGACTCTGCCGCCAAGCACGACTCCATACACGCATGACTTCTCGAAGCCTCCCCTCGAGGTTGAGACCCACCCCGACAGCATGATCGATCGCGCCGTCCGGGCCATAGGCCAACCGACTCAGTCGCTCAGACTCAGGTGAGCAGCTGGTCGATCGTGCATTGGTCGGGTCGCTTGTCGGTGCGGAGCCCCTTGAACGAAGGAGCACGAAGACGACCCGCCGATGTGACCTGGCGATATTCGACCGTGGCCACCAGCCGGGGCGGAATCCAGCGCACCTTGCGCAGCTCGGTTGCCGACCGCAGCATATCCGGACCGAAAGGCGCCTCCCCCTCCCCCATCTCCTTCAGACGACCAAGGGTCTCGGCCAGCGTGTCTTGGGTGAAGCCGGTGCCCACCTGTCCCACATAACGCAGCTCGCCGTCGTCGTACAACGCCATGACCAGAGAGCCGATGGTGCCAACCCGGTTGCCCGACCCCTCCGACCAGCCGACGATCACCACATCTGCGTCGTCCTTGGTCTTGATCTTGATCCAGTCGCGGGATCGCTCGCCGGGCACGTAGGTCGAGCCGAGTCTCTTGGCCACGACTCCTTCGAGCCGCTGTTCCGCGGCCGCTTCGTACAAGGCCACCCCCTCCCCGAGCGTCGCCGGCGATATCTGGACGAAGCCCGACGGAACCAACACCGCCTCTAGTCGCTCCCGTCGATCCTGGTAGGAGGCAGAGGTGAGGTCGCCTTCGTCGAGGTAGAGGAGATCGAAGGCGAAGAAGGTGACCGGGATCTGACGGGAGAGACGCTCCACCTGGGCGGGATCACGGACGTGCATCCTTCTCTGCAGCAGTTGAAACGAGGGTGTCCCTTCCTCGAATGCGACGATCTCCCCATCGACCATCGAATCCAGGGCCGCGATCTGCTGATGGAGCCTATGCAACTCCGGATAGGCGACTGTGATGTCCTTCCCGTTCCTCGATATCAGTGTCGTGGAGCCTCCATCGCATATGGCGATTGCCCTCACCCCGTCCCATTTCGGCTCGAAGGCCCAATCCGGGTCGTTGAATGGCTCGCCACCCGAGGTGGCCAGCATGGGGTTGGGGTCCGGTCGCGGCTCCGGCGGGGAGCGGCTCTCCTCGGAGAGGATCGCCAGCCATTGGTCCCTCCCGTCCTGCTCGCCGGTGTGGACCAGGTGCCACACCCCCTGCTGCCGATCCCCTTCCAGACGCACTGTGAGCCGCTCCTCGTTGCGATCGACGATCTCGTAGGTGCCGGTGTCGAAGATGCGGACGTCCCCTGCCCCGTAGTTGCCTTCCGGTATGTCACCTGAGAAGTCGAGATACTCGATCGGGTGGTCTTCGGTCCGGATGGCGAGCGATTTGCGGCCTCGTTCCCTGGGCAGGCGCTTGGGAACGGCCCACGAGACGAGGACCGGAATCGAGCCGTTGAACATCTCCAGACGCACATCATGATGGAGCGCGGTGGCATGGTGCTGTTGGATCACGAAGCGCTCACCCGCCGGGGCGGTCAGAGGGTCGACGTCGCCGGATACCTCCGCGCCGGGAGGCTCGGGGGTCGTCTCCGCCCGCCGCTTGCGCTCGTATTCGGTTTCGGCCATGGGCATCCGAGCTTACGGACCAGGCCATCGTCGGGAACGAGGGACGATTCCCACAGCGATACTGTTTGTTCTCTAGGGAGGGTGCGTGCCAGTCAAGAGCTATGACGCGATCGTCGTGGGAGTAGGTGCGATGGGCAGCGCCGCCCTCTATCACCTGGCCCGACGCGGGCTGTCAGTGCTCGGACTGGAGCAGTTCGACATCCCGAACGACCAGGGCTCGTCGCATGGGATCAATCGCATCTTTCGTCTCGCCTACTACGAGGCCCCCGATTATGTCCCGCTGATGCTCCGCGCCCGCGACCTGTGGCTGGACCTGGAGGCGAGGGCCGGTGAGAAGCTGGTCCATGTGACCGGTTCGATCGACGCCGGGCCGGCAAATGGGGACGTGTTCACCGGCTCGCTCGAGTCATGCGTCATCCACCGGCTCGAGCACGAGGTGCTCGACAGCGCCACCCTCGCCGCTCGCTTTCCCGGCTACCGGTTGCCCGAGGGCACCATGGGTGTGCTCCAGCCCGGCGGTGGTTTTCTGCTCTCCGAACGCTGCATAGTCGCTCATGTCCTGGCCGCCCTTGCCCACGGCGCCGAGGTGCATGCCCGCGAAACGGTTCGGGAATGGCAGGTCACAGCGGAGGGCACCATCAGAGTGGAGACGAATCGAGGAACGCACGAGACAAGCCGTGTGGTGGTGACCGCAGGCGCCTGGGCAGGTGGGCTGTTCCCGGATCTGGCCCATCTCGCCGTTCCCGAGCGACAGGTGCTCGGCTGGTTCCAGCCGAGCAGTCCCGAGCTGTTCACACCTGATCGCTTCCCGGTCTTCAACCTGGCCGTGGCCGAGGGTCGGTACTACGGCTTCCCGGTGTTCGGGATACCCGGGTTCAAGATCGGCCGCTACCACCACCTGGAGGAGGCAACCAGCCCGGAAGTGATGAACCGTGCGGTGGACGAGCGCGACGAGCACATCCTCCGGGCTGCGGTCAGTCGCTACTTCCCGGACGCGAACGGGCCCATCATGACCCTCAAGACCTGTCTGTTCACCAACTCACCCGATGAGCACTTCATCGTCGACACTCTGCCCGATCAGCCGGAGGTGATCGTCGCCGCAGGATTCTCCGGCCACGGATTCAAATTCGCTTCTGTCATCGGCGAGGTCCTGGCCGACCTGGCCCAGGACGGCCAGACCACCGGGCACGACATCTCGATGTTCGCCCTCGACCGGTTTCGGGGGGAGAGTTAGCCCAGCACCAGATCGACGGTCACCGCGGCATGATCCGACCCCCTCACCGGGTCGACACGGGTCTCAATTACCCGCGCCCCGCGGCCGAAGACATGGTCGATGCGGAGCATCCGTGGCCATCCGGGCCGCCAACCCCAGGTGGGCGCGGCCCTGGTGTCGTTCTCTTCGGCGGCTGCAGCCACGAGGTCATCCCATCTCTCCGCCAACCGCCGGTACACCGGCCAGGCAGGAGAGGCGTTCATGTCGCCGGCGAGGACGAACACCTCGTCTTCGCCCACGAACTCGTCGGCCCATTCGAACAGGGCATCGAGTTGGCGACCCCGGATCCGCACCGAGCGCCACCAGGGTGGGGTGACCGCGTTCCGCATGTGGACACTGGCGATGACCACCCGATGGCCCCCGATCTGAAGCCGCGCCCAGATACCCGGCCGCCAGGGAAGTGGTATCTCGCCGAACTCGGCGGGGATACGGCTGGCGATCCCGTGGCCCCTGTGGTCCAGTTTCGGTCGCAGCTGGTGATGAGGAAACGACTCGGCGAGCACCTCGGCCCCGTCCGGTCCCAACTCCTGGGTGACGACCAGATCCGGTTCGGTGAGATAGAGCACCCTGCTCAGGTCTTCGGCCTCGGCCCGACCGTTGAGCAGGTTGGCGGTCATGAGACGGAACGACCTCTCCTCCATGCGCGGGCACGCTAACCGAGGGAACCTCAACCCTCTTTGCTGCGGCCGGGCCTCATCCAAGGTGATTTGCACTACTTACATAGTGTTAATTAGGTTGCCCTAACAACTACTGAAAGGATGTCTTGCCGGTGCGACGCACGCTTGTGTTTCTGTCCGTTCTCGGAGTCGTCCTCGCCTCCTGCGGCGACACAGGCGGTTCCGGGACCACATCGACCCCGCCACCAGGATCAACCTCCGACTCGGCCGCCCAAGAAAGCACCACCACGGCGGGCGCCCCGGTGGACGATCTGATCGTCTACTCGGGTCGCAACGAGAACTTCGTCTCCCCCGTTGTCGATGCCTTCACCGAGGCCACCGGCATCGAGGTCAGTGTCCGCTACGGCGACGGGACCAGTGACCTGGCCGCCACCCTGCTCAACGAAGGTGACACGACGGACGCCGACGTGTTCTGGGCGCAGGACCCGGCGTGGATCGGCGTGATCGGCGACGAGGGGCTTCTGGCAGATCTGGGCACAGACATCCTGGAGCTCGTCTCCGATGCGTATCGGGATGCCGATGGCCGCTGGGTGGGCATCACCGCCCGCAGCCGAGTCCTCGTCTACAACCCCGACCTGGTGTCCGAAGACGAGTTGCCGCAGAGTGTCTCCGAGCTCACCCAGCCGGAATGGAACGGGCGGCTGGGCATCGCTCCGGGGAACGCCTCGTTCATCGCCTTCGTATCCGCGATGGAGCTGGTCGAAGGCCCCGAGTCCACGCTGGCGTGGCTCGAGGGGATCGCGTCCAACGGGGTGCGGACCTACGACGGAAACGGAGCGATAGTCGACGCGGTGATTGCCGGGGACCTGGATGCGGGGCTGGTCAACCATTACTACCTGTTGCAGAGGATGGCCGATCAGGGAGAAGTCTCCGCCCGCAACCACTTCTTCGCTCCCGGCGACACCGGGGCGCTGGTCATGGCCACGGGAGCCGGGGTGCTCGCCCCGTCGGACAACCAGGAGGCGGCAAATGAGTTCATCCGCCATCTGCTCTCGAGTGAGTCACAAGAGCACTTCTCGGCCACGCTTTTCGAGTACGGGCTCATCGACGGCGCACCCACACCCGAAGGTCAGCTCCCGCTCTCCGAGCTGGCCGGGCCCGACATAAACCTCTCGGACCTCGCCGATCACCTGGATACCTCCGTAGACCTGATCGCGCAGGCCGGGCTGAGCTGATGATCGCACCTGCCGGGGTGTTCCCGGTGAAGGAAATGCCACGGGAGGGCCGGCGCACCGCCTCCCCCCTCCTGTGGTCTCTCGGTATGGCGGCGGTGGTGCCGGCGGCCACACCGATCGGCTATCTGATCTGGACCGTGGTCCGGCCCGGTGGATTCGACGCAGGCGGCTTCAGCGCCGAGCGCCTCCTCGGCCTGCTCGCGGCCACGACCCTCCTCACCGCCACCGTCACCGTGACCACGGCTGTCCTGGGTCTGGCCACGGCCTGGATCACCACCCGGACCGACCTCCCCGGCGCAAGGATATGGTCGACGCTGGTCACCCTCCCTCTCGTCATCCCCTCCTACGTGGGGGCGATGACGATGCTGGCCGCGTCGGGCAACAACGGGATGATCTCCCAGGTGCTCGGCGCCCTCGGCCTGCCCACGCTTCCGGTGTTCCAGGGCTTCTGGGCGGCCTGGGCCGCGCTGAGCCTCTGGAACTTCTCGTTCGTCCATCTGCTCACTGTTCCGGTTTTGAGACGTCTCGACCCGGCACTCGAGGAGGCCTCCCGCGGCCTCGGGGCGGGGCGATGGAGGACCGTAGGGTCGATCGTCCTGCCCCAGCTCCGGCCCGCTCTCGCCTCCAGCTCCCTCCTGGTTGCGCTCTATGTCATCTCCGAGTTCGGAGCCGTGTCGATGCTCCGCTACGAGACCTTCACCCGGGCCATCTACACCCAATTCGGTGGTCGGCCCGACCCCACCCCGGCCCTGTTCCTGGCCGGGCTACTGGTCATCGGAGCGCTGTTCGTGGTGCTGGTCCAGCAGCGTGCTCGGGGCAAGGTCGCCCTCTACTCCAACCGGCCGAGCCGATCGGTGACAACGGTCCGTCTCGGACGATGGGGCAGGGCAGGGGCCGTGGGCTTCCTGGGGGCGCTGGTGACCTTGGCCCTGGCCATCCCGATGGCCACCCTGGCCTGGTGGGCGGTGCGAGGACTGGCTTTGGGTAACTCTCCGCTCTCGGTCCTGCCTCATGCCATGAGGTCGCTCTCGGTCTCGGCGGTGGCCGCGATCGTGATCGTGGTCGCTGCCATCCCGGTCTCGATCCTCGCGGTGCGATTCCCGGGGAAACGGAGCCGCGCCCTCGAATCGACGGCATGGCTCACCTATTCGCTCCCCCATCTCGCCATTGGGCTCGGGTTCCTGGTGTTGTCCGTGCGAATCGCCCGGCCCATCTACCAGACCCTGGTGCTCCTCGTCATCGCCTACCTGGCGATGTTCCTGCCCCAGGCCATGGCTTCACTGGAAGCCGGTCTGCGCCGGATAGGGCCCCATCTGGAAGAAGCCTCCCGAAGCCTGGGCGTGGGCGGCTGGCCGACGTTGCGCCGGGTCACGATCCCTTTGATCCGACGCTCGGTGCTGGCCGGAGCGGCGTTGGTCTTCCTCTCTGTGATGAAGGAGCTCCCGGCAACGCTTCTGCTTCGACCCACCGAATTCGACACCCTGGCGGTCCGAATCTGGGGTGCGACTTCCGAGCTCTTCTACACCCAGGCCAGCTTCGCATCGCTGACCCTGATCGCCGTCTCATTCGTGCCGCTCTACTTATTCGTTGCCCGCGACCTGCATCAGTGATCCGGGCGCCATCCCTCCCCGGGTTCGGATTCCGGGTGTCCGGGAAAGGTCCACAAAAGTTGCTTCGGTTGGTGGTGCAATGTGCCGAGTGTTTCTCTGTGACGACTGCTGCTGATACCAAGGTCACCGTGGTGCGAGGTTCGGGGACCCTCGTTGCCTCGGTCGTGGGCCGAACCTCGATCGGCGAGCTCACGGCCAACTGTGAGCACGGCGACGAGATCGACCGCGGCGAGTTCGACATCGGTCCCGCGGGCAAGGCGATCAGATGGCGTGTCCTGTTCTGCGATCCGTGCTGGGAGCACTTCCGACATCATCAGGAAGTGATCGATTTGCACTACTTCGAGAGCTCGCCGGCCGAACCGGCGACGGAGCGGAAGGCCTAGCCGCCCGCTGCAGGCCTCAGCTGCCCAATCTTCCGTCGGCCAGGTCCGCCCAGAGGGCGTTGACCGAGTCGGAGAGATAGACCACGCTGGCGCTTCCCGCCCAACCGCTCGATCCGGGCGCAACCATGTTCGGCATGGTGTCGAGATCGGAGCCGATGATCAGCGCAGCGAACGTGAGAAGTTGCTCGGGCCCGAGATCGGTCATCATCCAGGGCTCGCCCAACTCCATGAGTCGCGGAATCGCACCGTACCCCTTGGTCCGCAGATTCTTGGCCGCATCGATCAGGATCAGCCCCTGATTCGCCGAGCGGGTGAAGTCCCCATCGGCAAAGACCTTTCGGGCCCGGGCGAAGGCGAGAGCCTCGGGGCCGTTGACGTACTGCGCCCCGGGTTCGAAATCTGCTCCCGAGGCTGCATCGCTGACCGCATAGGGCACGACCAGATCGATGCCCCCCAGGACATTCCCCAAGAGCTCCTGGAACCCGAGGAACCCGGTCAGCACATAACCCTCGAGGGGAAGACCGGTGAGGTCACGGAATGTCTGCATCATGCCCTCGGGGCCGTGGTCGGCCAGTGACGCGTTGATCTTTCGAGACCCGCCCCCGGCGACGGGCACGAACGAGTCACGGGGCACACCGACGATACCGCCGCCCCCGGCACCGTCCAGGCCGATGATGTGGATGCTGTCGGCCCGGCTGGTGACCACCTCCTCCCAGGGCCGGGCGTCGGAGCCGACCACCGCCACCAGACGCGGCGTCGGGCCGTAGTAGGCGGGCAATGACAGGTTGGGCCAGTTGCCTCCGACGATCCTCCAGCCAGGCCCCTCGGACACTGCCAGGAACAGGTCGCCCTCCATCTCGACCGTGGCCACACCCTGGCCTTTGAAGAGCCCAACCGACGCCACACCGGCACGAGGTGTCTCGGTCGGCGTCGGGGTGATCCCGGCCAACACCTGCTCAGGGGCGCTTGGCGGCTCCGAGGCGGCTCCGCTGGCATAGTCGTAGAAGGCCTCGATCACGGTCACCAACTCGGGTGGGGCGTTCTCGATGGTGACCGGCGGGATGGTGGTCGTGGTGGTCCCGACCGTGGTAGTGGTTGTCGGCAGCGTGGAAGTGGTGGTGGTCTCCACGACTTCCTGTTCACAGGCGGCGACCAGCGCAGCGACGAGCAGCAGCAGAGAGAGACGTCGAAACATGGTTGACCTCGAACAGATTGTCGGATCGCCCTCCCGTGACCCAGCGACACCCTAACTGCTCCCGACGGCAACGGGACGCGGCGACAGAAGGCTCAGTCCCTCCCGGCGCGGAGGGTGAGGAGGAACACACTTCTCCTCTGGTCCCGCAGGTAGGTCAGTGTGCCGCCCATCAGCTCCGCGAGCTGACGGGAGATGGCGAGACCTATACCGACCGACCCGGGCCGCCCCGGCGTTTGATGACCACGGTGATATGGCTCGAATACCTTGTCCCACTCATGTCGGGGGAGCCCCGGCCCGTCATCGGCGACGGCGACGAGAACCCGGTCGTCGACCCTCGAGATGTGGATCGTCACAACCGAGCCCCCATACCGCTCGGCATTGGTCAGCAGGTTTCGCACGATCTGACGCACTCGGGCCGGATCGCCCAGGGCGCGGATCGGAGAGGGCCCGGACTCGACACTGACGTCGGTGGTGAACGAGCCCCCGGCTCTCAGGGTCGTCGCGATCTGAGTCACCACATCGAAGGTGGTGTTGCCCACCTCGATCTGACCCATGTCGGCTCGAGCTGCGACTAGGAGGTCCTCGACCAGGTCGGTCACCTCCTGGGAGTGCTGGACGATGGAGGCGACCATCAACCGCCGGTCGTCCTCCTCGAGGGTCGGATCGTCTTCGAGGATCCGGGAGAACCCGAGTATGGCGGTGAGAGGCGTCCGGATTTCGTGGCTCACAGAGGCGAGGAACTGGTTCTTGGCACGAACCAGATCGCTCATGCGACGCTCTTCGTTGCGGTGTGCGGTGACGTCGATCACAGTGAACACGGCCCTCGAGAAATCTGGCTCGCCGTCGATGACGGGCGCGGCCAGGATCGACTCGGCGTCGTAGGTCTGGCCGTCGAATGTCGCCGCCGTATAGGCGGCATGGGCCTCTGGCTCACCATTCCATACCGCCTCGAGCTGGGTCAGCCATCCCTCTTCGGCGCCCACGTTCACGATCACCGGGTCGATAGGGCCGATCAACTCGTCGAGAGGAAGGCCGACTGCGGCCACGGCTGCCGGGTTGGCGGCCACGATCCGGATCATCGGGACGATGGCACGTATCGCCTCGATGTCGTCCCCCAGGTAATCCCTGAGGTCGGACACACCCCGGGCACGAAGGCGGTCCATCCAATCCACCAGGGCCGAATAGTCCTGCTCCATGATCGGGACCGGGGAGATCCGAAACAGGTTCTCGAAGCTGGACCATCCCCGCATCGCATCGACGACTCCGCCGTCGACCGTCTCATTGGGGTCGGTCTCCCCGTACACACGGTCCCGGCGCCCGGTGTCGTGAGCCTGGGGTGACACCGGGAATTCTCGATGCATTTCGGGCATTACCTCATGTCATCGGCAATTCCCGTCTTCTTGTTGAGAGTACCTTCCCGTCATGCAACAGCCGTTGGAGATGATCATCCTGAGGCAGCTCGCCGGCTACCTCACCATCCCCATGTGGATGATGGACGGCGCGGGGGACCTCATCTTCTACAACGAGCCTGCCGAGGAGCTGCTCGGAGTGCAGTTCGACGACGTCGGGCCGATTCGCGCCGAGCAGCTCCTCGGCATGTGGCAGGTCACCGACCTCGACGGGGAGCTCCTCCCCGAGGCCGACTTCCCCGTGGTAGCCGCCCTCACCCGTCAGGTTGCCGGCCACCGGGCAGTCCGCTTCCAGAGCAGGGACGGGCAGTGGCGGGCCGTCGAGGTCACCGCGATACCGATCACGGGCCAGGGAAAGCGATTCGTCGGCGTCCTCGCCACCTTCTGGGAGGTGGAGAGCTGAAGGTCAAGTTGTGCGGGACTCGTGGCTCCATTGCCAGCCCTGGTGCGGCCACCGCTCTCTACGGGGGCGACACCTCGGCGGTCGAGGTCACCTCGAGCGGTGGCCGGATCCTCTTCCTGGACGCCGGATCGGGGATCAGGGGCCTGGGTTTGGATGCAGACGACATGGGCCGCGTCGACGTGCTCCTCACCCACCTCCACATGGACCACATCCTCGGCCTTCCCTTCTTCACGCCCCTGCTCGACCCCGAGGTCGAGGTTCACATCTGGGGGCCGATCTCGACCACAAAGACGGTCCAGGAGCGGCTCAGCCGGTACCTGTCACCGCCGTTGTTCCCGGTCAGGGTGAGGGATTTGCCCGGCGTCACCTTTCACGACGTCCCCCCGGGGATCTTCGAGCTCGACTCGATCAAGGTCACCGCCGACCTGATCTGCCATCCCGGTCCCACCCTCGGCTTTCGCCTCGAGGATTCCGGTTCCGCGGTCGCCTATCTCCCCGACCATGAGCCGGCATTGTGCTCGTCGGCCTTCCCCGGCCCGCCCGAGTGGACCTCTGGATACGACCTGGCACAGGGAGCCGACCTGTTGATCCACGACTCCCAGTACACCGACGAGGAGTACGTGGAGCGGGTGGGGTGGGGGCACAGCTCCTACGGCCACTTGCTCGACTTCGCCCGCCTCACCGAGGTCCGTACCCTGGCCACCTTCCACCACGACCCGTCCCACGACGACGACACCTTGAATGGGATGCACGACTGGCTCGAGGCCCGTGCCGAGGGGCTGCGGATCGTCCGGGGCATCCACGGTGTCGTCATCGATGTCTGAGACGTCCTCAACGGGTCAGGAAGCCACGCACGGTTTCGATGGTGTCGGCCTCCTCGGGAACCTTGTCCTCGCGGTATCGCTTGACTCGGGCGAAACGAAGGGCGACGCCTCCGGGATATCGCGTGCTCCGCTGCACACCGTCGAAACCGATCTCGTAGACGACTCTCGGCTCGAGATACACGATGTGACCACTCCTGTGGGACTCGATCTCGAGGAAATGCTCGGTCTGCCAGGCCAGCATCTCGTCGGTGAGGCCCTTGAAGGTCTTTCCCAACATCACGTAACCACCCGCCTCGTCCCGAGCCCCGAGGTGGAGGTTGGACAGCCAGCCTTCCCTTCGCCCCGACCCCCATTCGGCGGCGAGCACCACCAGGTCGAGCGTGTGGGTCGGCTTGACCTTGAGCCATCCCGATCCGCGGCGGCCGGCCTCGTAAGGCTGATCGAGGTCCTTGACCACCACACCCTCGTAGCCGGCGGCGACGGCGTCCTCGAAGAACCGGTCGGCCTCGTCGGGATCCCCGGTCACGATCGATCCGACCAGGGAATGGGGAGGCAAAACGCCGGCTATGGCCCGACGCCGATCGGCGAGGGGCAGATCGATGAGGTCGGCTCCGTCCAGATGGAGACAGTCGAAGAAGACGGCTGTGAGCGGAGCCGCCCCTTCCGATCCCTCTGACCCGAAACGACTCATCGAATCCTGGAACTGCTGCGGCCCCGAGGGTCCGAAGAGCAAGGCCTCACCGTCGAGGATCAACGAGGTGGCCGGAAATGCAAGCACCGCCGTCACCAGTTCGGGGACGCTTTCTGTGATGTCACGCAGGTTCCGGGTATAGACCGCGACCCGGTCTCCCTCGCGATGCACCTGGATCCGAGCGCCATCCAACTTCCACTCCACCGCCGCCCGGCCCAGAGTCCCCACCGCCTCGCCGGCGCTCACCGCGGTCTTGGCCAACATTGGTTGCACGGCCGTGAAAACGCTGAGGCGGGACACGCCCAGGGCGTCGGGCCCGTCGGCAAGGGCTCGGGCGGCCACTGCCACCAGATCGCCCTCGAGCATCGCCGCCCGCCTCACGCTCTCGGCGGGCACATCTAGGGCGGCGGCTACCGCATCGGCCATGATCCCTTCCAGCGCACCCTGGCGAAGATTGCGCAGGATGAGGCCGCGGAGAAAGTCCTGTTCGGCACCGGTGGCCCTGGCCAGCAGGTCGGTGAGCAGGCGGTCACGACGATTCTTGGAGCCCGGGCCGGAAGTGGCGGCGAGGGCTTCGAAGACGGAGTCCACTTCGAGGACCTCGAGCTCGGACCGTTCGGCCGGAGGGACGCCGACCCCGTACACGGCGGCCCACCCCACCCCGAGCCTCTTCTGCCGGGGCTTGCCGGTCAGATAGGAGACGGCCACCGGCACCTCAGCCGGCTCCAGCCGGCGGAGCGTGCCGGCCAGCGCCTCGATCTTGCTCGACCTCGAC
>Ga0214468_1000045_pt1 | contig 34921 bp, 33 predicted proteins | sample RVTome_9_FD_187334 | JGI IMG/M metagenome (GOLD analysis project Ga0214468, IMG submission 187334) | Soil microbial communities from uranium-contaminated site in the Upper Colorado River Basin, Wyoming, United States - RVT155D38 HiSeq ...
GCAGAGAGCGGCACGTATTGTGCATGTCCGTTGCCAGAGTGATCTCCTGAATCGGACGAGGTCCGCGGGCCAATGGCTCCCAGAGGTCGCCTGCTACGACCTTTCAACGAGCACGGGACACGTCAAATCCTCTGCTTTCCGTAGATCTCCAAGCCGGGTCCAGGTGCGTCCACAGGGGTCCGCAGAGTCTGCAGCGACGGGCTTTCGGATCCACCGAGGTTCGCGCGTGTCCGGTCAGGTCCACAGAGAATGGCTCCCGACTTGGCTCCCACCTCGGGCGTGCCAAAGGCGCACGCTCGTGATCACGTCGTCGAATGAATGCAGCGTGGGTGTGCTCGCCGAGCGCGCCACCAAGTTGCAAGTCTCGGGTATCCGGGCGATGGGTTCTGGGAGCCCCTAGGGCGACGCGACCGTACGTGTCAATTGCGCGCGTTCAGGCGATCTCTATGTCGACTGTCGTGGGCACGGCACGCCTCAGCGCGTCGGAGACTGGCGAGTGCACCTCCGCCCACTCCACGATCCCACGCAACGTGTCAGGTGATACACCGTCCGCCCCGATTCTGACGTGGGTCCGCGCCTGCAAGGGCCCGGCTGGCAATGAATCGTCCATACCGAGGAAGCCGCGATCATCCGATTCACTGGTGACGGTGACTTCCAATGTCGACAACTCGATCCCCTCGGCAGCGGCCCTCATTGCGATGACCGTCGCATCGCAGCCGGCAACGGCAGCGCGAAGAAACCAGCCCGGCGTCGGCGCGGATCCTCCACCACCCACGCTCCTCGGCATGTCCGACACCAGTGACTCCCCGTGTTGACCTGTGACTTCTGCCCGCAGACCCTCGACCACCGCGGTCGCGGGCCGGTCCGTGTAGCGGGCCTTCTCGGAATGCTCGGCAAGGAAGCTCACTGCCTGGTCGATCGACTGCCGAATATGATCTGTGGTCACCGACACCTCCTCAGCCTCGGACCGGCAGCTCTCGGTCCGCGGGATCATATCGGGCTGGTCCCGATGAGGCCGTGCACCGGTGATCCTTCGGCTCTGGACCTGGACGGAGCTGTCCTCAGCGGCCTCGGAGCATCACCGTGTCGATCCTCCGAGCGAATGCAACCGCCGGATACGGGGACCTCTACCAAGCCCGGCAGGCGGAAGGTGACTAGGTCCGCCGGATCCGTCGTCAGCCCCAGGTTATTTCCGGGCGAGGGCACCACATGGGGGCCACAACGTCAGAAGGCCGACGAGCGCTGACTTCTGCGAAAGCCCGTGAGCAAAGGCTTCACTCTGCCCACGACGGCCTGATTCTGATGGAGAATGTCTCCCGAGGATCTCTCCCATGGAGAGGCGGTGGCCAAGTCCGGAGCTTCATATGTGCCGGCACTGCTTCTACCAGGGGTTTTTGCCTATCGCGCCCGGGGCGACTCGAACATCCAACCTCCTGATCCGTAGATCTCCAAGCCGTGTCCATGGACGTCCATGGGGGTCCATGGGTGGCGGAACGACGGGCCTTCCAGTCCACCGGCGTCCACTGGCGTCTGCCACTGTCCACAGAGAATGGCTCCCAACTTGGCTCCCCGGAAGCTGACCGGAAGTCACCAACCTGTCCGCCAGCCAGACGCGGTGCGCCTTGTCGACGGTCGTCAGCCGATGAGACCCAACTGCTTCGCCATCGAAGCCGTATCCCAGTAGGAGAGGATGGAGCGGATCTTGCCGTCGGAGAAGTCGAGGCGGAAAGCACCCTGGGTCCGATAGCTGCGGCCAGTAGGTTGTCTCGGTCCCATCGGGCCCTGCATCGTTCCGCCGTGAGAGATCTCAGCGAACAGCGTGTCACCATCAGACGTCAACGCTACGGCGTCCATCCGGAAGTCAGGGAAGGTGTTGTAGATGGTCTGCCAATGGTGCCTCGCCTGCTCCTTGCCTTTGGCTGGCGGCATGTCTGCACCTGCAGCACTCTGAATGGTGACGTCGTCCGTGAGAAACGTCACCAACTTGTCGAGGTCGTGGGCGCGATGCGCCTCGATCCACTGGGTGAACGTCTTGAGGTTCTTCGTGGCCATGGCTCGGTCCTCCTGTCCTTCGCCGGTTGGCGAGCTGTCAGTGGGAACCCTACACCCGCAATTACTGTCTTGTCAATTACTTGACTAGCAATCATCCCATTGTCAACCACTTCGGCTATCCTGGGTATGAAGAATGTCCGACGTACTCGACGAGAAGACGCTGGCGGCGTGGCGAGGGCTATTATTCGCCCATGCCAAGGTGATACGTCGGCTCGAGGCCGACATGCACGAACAGCATGATCTTCCGATCACCTGGTTCGACGTGCTAAGCCGCCTGAACCAATCCCCCGACGGCCGGCTCCGGATGCACGAGTTGGAGGAAGTGTTGGTGTTCACGCGCAGCGGGGTGACCCGGCTGGCTGACCGGCTCGAGGCCGCGGGATTGGTCCGCCGGGAGCGATCACCAGAGGACCGGCGCGGCGTGTACTTGGCGCTCACCGCAGCCGGCGGGGCGAAGATCGCCGAGGTGTGGCCCGACCACGTCGCCAGTATCCAGAGACACTTTGGGCAGTACCTCGACGCCAGGGACGCTGAATCCCTACGGACGGCCGCCGGCAAGATCCTCAAAGACGACTAGGACGCGGCACCGCGATCTACAACCGGTGGCTTAAGCGCTCAGAATGTCAGAAGGTTGATCCGTCCTGTCTCGTGCGAAAGCCCATGAGCAAAGGCTCCGCTTCGCTGGAAACGCCGTCACTCTAATGGAGAATGGCTCCCGAGAATCGCTCCCACGCCATACCCGCCACCAACTTGGCGGACCGTCGACGCAGCAAAACCCCCGCTTGAGCAGGGACTTCGTGAAGCACGCCCGGAGGGACTCGAACCCCCAACCTTCTGATCCGTAGATCTCCAAGCGGCGTACATGGGCGTCTATGAGAATCCACACCTGTCGGAGCAGTAGGATTTCGAATCCACCGGCGTCCACGGCGGTCCGCGGGAGGCCACCGCGAATGGCTCCCAACTTGGCTCCCGAACGTTGCTCTTTCGTCCCTCACCGACTGGTTCGAGGCGCAGGATTGCACTGGCGGAGCTGCCATTCGTAGAACCCAGAGACGCTCACCTTCATCACCCGGGCAGCAGGCCACGACGGGAAGATCCCAACAGTGGCCGATGATGAAGGCGAAGATCATTTTGGGATGCCGTTCTCCTTGGCGAAATAGGCGGTAGCCCGTTTCAAGATCTCCTTCTCCTTGTGAAGAACCCGGTTCTCCCGGCGGAGCCGAACCAGCTCCTGTTTCTCCCCAGAACTCAGACCTTCACGTTTCCCCTCGTCGACATCGGCCTGGGCCATCCACCGGCGCGGCCCCGATTCGGAGATTCCCAGATCATCGGGCTGAGCCACCGGCTTATCACCCTTCCGGGCCAGCTCTACGGCACGGCAACGGAACTCGAGCGTTTTCGCAGCAGACATCCACAACTTCTCTCACGAGGTCCTCAGACCCCAAACGGTATGAGTCCGGAGAAGCGGGGGAGGCTCACAGCTGCTCCGCGATGGCGACGAGGTCATCGGGCCGGGATGAGTCGAGTAGCTGGGCACTGATGGCGATCCGGCGAGCCTCGTCGCGTGTGAGATGGGGCGGTTTCATGGTCGGAAGGTAACTGGGGCCGGTCCAGGGCGCGCGCAGCCCGTCCCGAGATACACGCGTCAGGCTGCAAGGGGTATGTTTCACGGCGGTTGATGGGAGGCCAAGGTCAGCCGCTTCGACACAAGTGAGTCCGGTCGCTTGGAGGGGACGTACCGGGTTTCGCTTTGCCTCCTCGGCGACTTCCGCTTGCTGCAGCCGGGAAGCCAGATGGCGATCGCCCCACCATCGCAGCGCGTGCTGGTGCTGCTGGGGCTCAACCAGGGTCACTCCATACGGCGCTCGCAGGTGGCGGGCACCCTGTGGCCAGAGTCCCGCGAACCGGCCGCCCTGTCCAATCTTCGATCCGCTCTCTGGAAGCTCGGGTCTCTGCGTGACTCTCTGCTCGAGGTCACCAATGAGGTCCTCTCGTTCAAGGTCAGCATCCCGATCGACATCGAGAGGCATAAGGCACTGGCCCGTCGACTTACCGAGCCTGCGTCGGACGCGGGTCTCGACCATGCCTCTCGCAGACTGTTCGACGAGGATCTCCTCCCCGGATGGGGTGACGCCTGGCTGGAGACCGAACGCGAGGCATACCGGCACCTTCGCCTGCACGCACTGGAAACGATAAGTCACCACAGGACGATGGCCGGCAGATTCGGGGAAGCGATCGAAGCCGGACTCATAGCGGTCTCCGCCGCGCCTTTCCGAGAGAGCGCACATCGAGCAGTCATCCAGGCCCTGGTCGCCGAGGGCAATCGGGGCGAGGCGCTCCGCCGATACCAGGACCTGTGCGAGCTGTTCGACACCGAGTTTGGCGTCAAACCTTCCTTCAGCGTCGACCAGCTCTCTACCGGCGTGGGCACCGCCATCAGTTGAGCGGAGCCCGTTGCCTGCGCTCGGGCAACGCAGCGACAACGTTGGGGGGACGCCGCGGAGCCATCTGACCATCCGCTTCTCCGTTAGGCAACCCGCGAAGGGGAGGAGAAAGGAGGTGCGGTTTGCGGACCGAGAAGACACACCGGATCCGGGCGAGACACATGTTCCCAACGGAAGGAGAAACGGAATGCGCCGACTGATCATCCTTGTGACTGCCACCTGTCTGATGGTGGCATCACTGGCTTCAACTGCCATGGCCACTCACGACAAGGGCAACCCTCACTTCATAAGGGCGAGTGCAACGCTCGTGGGCACGGACGCCAGGGTCGACTTCAAGGAGGCTGGGTTAGGAAGCGATCCGAACGCAACGGTCACGATTGAGGTGACCGCCAACGCCACGCGTTTTGATGCCTGCCAGAACAATGGCGGCAACTTCCCGAGCGACCCCAAGAAGCAGGAGACCAACGCGGAGGTGAGTGCCTCGGGCGAGTTCAGCCCCGGAAAGAACGGCCAGATAACCGACAGCCTGACCATTTCGCTGCCGGCGACGTCGCTCGACTGCCCACCAGGGCAGACACCGGTGCTGGTGAGCTTCAGTTACACCAGCATCCAGGTATGCGACATCACCCATGGCGTCTGTCGGACTGCCTCGCCCAGCTCATTAAGCGGGGGCCCGTTCTTCGACCTCTGAAGCCGGTCGATTTAGCGAACACGTTGATTGAGAAGGGGGTTGTCGCCCATCCTGGGCGTAAACCCCCTTCGACAACATGCATTGTGCTGAGCCGATCCCGTTGTCCTGGTGAGTGGAGGGTCAAGACAGCGCGCAGACCCGGATCGACCCCGTCGAGGCCTCGGAGCTCCGTATCTCCGTGAACTCGATTCGGGCATCAAGGGCCCCCGGTCACATCGGAGACAACGCGCTCACTCGCATCTCCGGATCGCCGGAGCGGACAGCTGTTGCAGCGCGCCCGGGGCGACTCGAACACCCAACCTCCTGATCCGTAGTCAGACGCTCTATCCAATTGAGCTACGGGCGCTGGAATCACCAAGTATCGCAGGGGTTTCCGGCGAAGACCAGCCTATACAGAGCATGCTAGGCCATATCAGACGCTCTATCTGAATGGGACTGCGGATCGCTGAATTGTCAGCTGGCAAGGGGCTATTCAGGCCACCAGGCAATCGTCGGCAGGCACGCATAGCGCTGATACAGCGTCTGATTCCTGTCTGGCTGCTGCTGAGGGTACGGAGGCGATGGGTGAGACGGTTGGGCAGGGCGAGGCTGGCTTCGCCGAGGGTCCGCTCTGGTCATAAGCCGTTCTTGGTTCGTCGTCTTTTTGCGTGCCGAGCGGTCGGGTCGCATCATCTCGCGCGATTGGGGGTGGCGCGAAGTGGCGGACGGCTATTTCTTCAAGAGCCCGGTGGCAGATCTGACAGGAGAACTGACCGCCTCCCGAAGATATCTGCGCCGCCGTGATCCGATCGAGACATTCGCGTCGACAATATGGGTGTGGATCAGCGTGACCTCGAGGCGTCTTCTGATGAGGAGTTGCTTGTGTTGATCGCCGATCGGAGCGGGGAGGCGTTGCGTGAGCTGTACGAACGTCATGTCGGTTGGTTGGTGCTCAGGTTGATGCGACGGTGTTCGGATCGGGAGGTGGTCGACGAGGTGGTGCAGGACACGTTCATGGGGGTGTGGCGAAACGCAGCCGGGTTTCGGGGTGAGGGGCCGGTGGCTGCATGGATCTGGGGCATCGGAATCCGTCGTCTGGTGGAGCGCTTCCGACGACGGCCGGTCCCGACCAGGGGGTGGGACAGCTCGGGAGCGCAGTCGTCGGCTGAGGAAATGGTCCTTCTTGGTGTCGAGCATGGAGATCTGGCGGCGGCGATGGACGGCCTATCGCCGGAGTTGCGGGCCGTGCTCAGGGCAACCGTTCTGGATGGACTGACCACGAGGGAGGCGGCCGTCCTGTTGGGAATACCGCAGGGGACGGTGAAGTCGCGCATGAGACGGGCGCGTCGGGAGCTCAGGGAAGCGCTGGCATGACTTGGCACGTCAGTCCGGAATTGGTGGCGAGCTATCGGGACAGCGCGTCGAGTGACGCTGCGTCTCATTCCCTTGAGCTACATCTCGTTGAGTGTGAACCCTGCCGTCGGATCGCCGCCGGGGCTGTCGAATCAGACCGTCGGGATCGAATCTGGGCCGGGATAAGCGAGACGGTGGACATGCCGAAAGCGCGCTGGTTGGAGGAGGCTCTCCGCCGGTTCGGCGTCAATGCTCATATCGCCCGACTGATAGCGATGACCCCGTCGGTACAGCCGTCGTGGCTTCTCGCTGTAGCTACGATTCTCGCCCTCGCCGCGGTTGCAGCATCCAGTCTCGGCCCGATCCCATTCCTCGTCGTTGCCCCGCTCGTTCCGGTGGTGGGTGTCGCCATCGCATTCGGCCATCCGATCGACCCGGTCCACGAGATCGGAGTGGCCTCCCCCACCGGCGGATTTCGTCTCGTGCTCATCAGGGCTTCTGCTGTGCTCATGGCGTCGATCGCCATCTCCGTCTTGCCTGGGCTGTTCCTGAGGGAGTTCCGTTGGATGGTGGTGTGGCTTCTACCTGCGCTGGTGTGCACTCTGCTCGTTTTGGTCATTTCGACGTTCACGCACCTGTCGACGGCTGCCGTGGTCGTGTCGTTGCTGTGGGTGGCGGGTGTAACGGCCACGGAGCTGGCGGCTTCGACGCCGGTGGCGTCGTTTGTGGGCCCGGCTCAGCTGATCTTCGCCGGTGCGGTGTTGGGACTGTTGGCGCTCCTGTTGTGGCGCCGCACCAGTTTCGAGCGAATCGCCGGGAGGTGACGACCTTGAGTGGAAATGTCGAGTTGGTAGGAGTTGGTAAGCGATACGGGTCGGTTCAGGCACTCGGCCAGATCGACCTCACCGTCGAGCGGGGTATCACCGGACTACTGGGCCCTAACGGAGCCGGGAAGACGACGATGCTGCGGATGATGGCGACCGTGCTGGCGCCTGACACCGGGTCGATTGCGCTGCTAGGACGCGACCCAAGCCGGGCCGAGGATCGAGTGGAGATCCGCCGCCGGTTGGGCTACATGCCACAGGAGCCCGGTTTCTACCGCAATTTCACGGTCTTCGAGTTCGTGGACTACGTCGCAATCTTGAAGCAGGTGACGGTCCGTAAGCAGCGCCATGATCAGGTGCGCGAGGTTCTCGGTATGGTCGAGCTCACTTCGCTGGCACACCGGAAGATCAGAACCCTCTCCGGTGGCCTGAGACGCCGGCTTGCACTCGCGCAGGCACTCCTCGACCACCCGGAAATGCTCCTCCTCGACGAGCCGACGGCTGGGCTCGACCCCGAACAGCGGCTGAGATTCCGCGAGGTCGTGTCACAGCTCCCGAAACGGCCAATCGTGCTGCTGTCCACCCATCAAACCGAGGATGTGGCTGCGTTGTGCGAGCGGGTGATTGTGCTCGTTGAAGGGAATATTCGGTTCGACGGGACCCCTGAGGCGATGAGTGGTATTGCCCAGGGAAGAGTCTGGATTGCCCCGGAGCCGGGGGACGAAGCGATGCTGTCGTGGCGGACCGGCGACGGGAAGTATCGGCACGTGGGCGAGCCACCGCCTCACGCGGCCCTGGTCGAACCCACCATCGACGACGCCTATCTCCTCCTGGCTGGAGATGGAGTTGGGATTTCGACATGACGTCGATCTCATCCGGTCCAGCGAGAGGGGTGTTGGTGGCGTTGGCTCGCGTCGACGGCAGGCACCTGCTGGTGAGTCCTTTGTTTCTTGTCGGGTTGGGTGTCGCCCTACTGGGGACGGCGGTATTCGTCCTAGGGGTGCTGACCGACGATGCCACCACGTGGAGCAACGACGCCTGGACTATTGGCGTTGGATTTTTCCTTGCCGCCGTTTTCGCGATGCTGGCGGTGAACCGCGCCTCGTTACGTGACCACCGGGAGCACACCGGCGAACAGCACGGATCTTTGCCCACGAATCAGACACTGCGCCTGGCTGGGATGTTCGGTGCGGTTCTCTGGCCGGCGATTGTCTCGACACTCTTGCTCGGAGTGGTGGTCGTGTTCGCTTCAACTCAAGTCGACGTGCCTGTCATCACGATCGTGCACGTGCTTCACAACGCGGCGCTGTTTCTCATGCTCGGAGCCGTCGGGCTTACCCTCGCCGCCTGGGTTCCCAGCAGTTTCGCCGCACCTGTGGTGGCGTTCGCCCTGTACTTCATCGACCCGGGGGAGACGCCGGCAGCATGGCATGTGATCTGGCCGTTTGCCACATTGGGCACGGTTGAGTTGGCGATGTGGCACATCGTCTACCTGCTCGGGTTGGCGCTGCTCCTCCTCGCTACCGCCGCCACCCGCTGGGAGCGGGGACGAGGCCAAGCGATCGTCTTTCTTGGCTCGGCCGCGACGGTTGCCGCCTCCGTGACGGTCCTCATCATCAGGGTGTGCTCCCAGGCTGGACCGTGCCTGCTGTGACAACAGCTGCCGGTCTTCGCTACACGGCGATGACAATCCCCTGGCATCCCATGGTCATCGCCACCGTGGTTGGCGCCGCGGTGTTGGCTTCCGGCCACGCCCGGCTCGTGGTGATTCCGACGACGTTGCTGGCCGCGGCGGCCGGTTTCGCCTTCGACGACTCCTCCTACGAGACGTTGGCGGCGTCACCCTCCTCCCTGATCCGCCGCCGGCTTGGTCGTCTGATCGTCGTCATACCTCCAACGATCATCCTGTGGACCGCCCTCGTGTCCCAAGGCGTGAATGGACGCCAGGAAACCCTCACGCTCGTCGCCATGTTCGCCGGGCTAGTGGGGCTGACACTGGGGATCGCCGGTGTCGCCGCCCTTCGAACCGGTGGCCGGGGCGGAGCGGTGGCCGCGCCGGTCCTGTTGCTCGCCCTCATCGTCTCTGCTGTCTTTCCGCCACTGTGGCGTCCGCTGCCGCTGGGCGACGTTCCCGGCGGGTGGCCGGCCTTACAGACTCGATGGTCGACTGCCGCGGTGATCGGCACACTGGTGCTGCTCGTCTCGAGCCGTGACCCGGCGCGACGGCGATGAGACCCCTGCGAAGGACGGCGGCCATCGGAATGTGCTTTCTGGCGATGGTGGCGGCGGCGTGCACCAGCGACAGCGGTGACTCCGTGTACGGCCAGGAGTGTGCCCAGTTCCAGCCGGATCCCGAGAATCCGTTCTTCGCACCCAACAGGGTCTTGGTTGACCCCAAGCCTCTGGAATGGTCGACGGCCGATCCCAGCGAGCTCGGCATGGACCCGGCGCTCCTGGAAAAGGCGGCCGAAGAAGTGGCACTGTCGCCGGTGGTGGCGAGTCTGCTCGTCGCCCGCAACGGCAAACTGGTTTTGGAGCGCTATTTCAACGGCTTCGACGCCGCCGACGCCAAGAATCTCCATTCGCTCACCAAGTCGATCACTTCGGTGCTAACCGGAATCGCCATCGATGATGGTCTGTTTGACCTCGACACTCAGGTAGATGAAATCCTCCCTGCCGACCTGGTCGTCGACCATGGCCAGCTGACGGTCCAGGATCTGTTGACAATGTCTGGTGGGCTGGAAGTGCCCGTGCCGGACGGGAACTACGAGTGGGAGCCGAGTGACGTGCCCGGTAAGCCGTCGTTGATCCGGGCAGTGCTGGCGAGCCGACGGATCGCGGAGCCGGGGGCCGAATTCGCCTACAACACCGGGTTGACCGATGTGCTGGCCGCCGTTGTAGCCGAAGCCACAGGGATGTCGTTATGTGAGTACGCCGCCGATCGTCTGTTGGGTCCGCTGGGGATTGACGTTGAGGGGTGGCATGTCGAGCCGGGCGGGTACTTCTCCGGCGGCTCCGGGATGTTCATCACCCCGCGGGAGATCGCCCGGTTCGGCCAACTCGTCCTCGACGAAGGTGTCTACGAAGGGGAGCGACTCGTCTCCGAGTCGTGGCTCGATGAGTCTTTGTCTACACGCTGGGAATTGGGGTGTCTTCGCATTCCTGTCACTCAGCGCTACGGGTTCCTCTGGTGGGGATTCGACATCGGTGGCCACGACGTGTGGATGGCCTCCGGATTCGGGTCCCAGGACCTGGCAATCGTTCCCGACGTCGGCCTGGTGACAGTTATCACCCATGACACCATTCAGGAAGGAGGAGCCCGGGTTCCGATGCCGGCTCTCCTCCATGAACTCCTGTTGGGGGCAGTCGACGGTCAGACCAAACCCCTACCCACGGAGGAATGCCTGGCCAAGGCGCTGACGATGGCGACCGTTGCCGTTGACCGGAGCGACGTTCCCTCGCCAGTTCCCGCTTGGCCCGCCAACATCTTTGGGCCGCTTTCGCCCGATGGCAATGAGATCGCCTTCAGCAAGGTGTACCTGGGTTTCATGGACCTGTACACGATCCAGGTTGACGGAACCCAGGAACGTCGCATCATCCACGATGCGACCCCCGACGCCATGCCATCGTGGTCAGCTGACGGAACCCTGTTGGCCTTCGCCCGAGGGGAGCCTTCCCAGAGCGACCTGTACCTGATCGCTCCTGACGGCTCCGGACTCGAACAAGTCACCGACCTCGACGGATACGAGCAAGGCCCCACCTGGTCCCCCGATGGGAAACGGTTTGCGTTCATCTGGGGACGCCGCGACGTAAACGGCTGGGGTCATACCGGGGAGCTCTGGGTCGTCGATCGGGATGGGTCTGACCTCCAACAGCTGCGGAAGGAAGACACCTCCAACCCAGCATGGTCTACCGACGGGCGTCATATCGTCTTCGACAGCATCGAGGGAGACGGTCACATCAGGCTGCTCGACCTCGACACCGGGATCGTCTCCGACCTTGGTGACGGCTTCTTCCCGCGCTGGTCACCCGACGGGACCCGCATCGTCTTCGGAGTACTCGACGACGAAGGTGGCAGCGACGTTTACATCATGATGGCCGACGGGTCAGATCGGACCCAACTGACCAGTGACCCCGCCTTCGATACCGCACCACAATGGTCACCGGACGGCACCATCATCATCTACTGGACCACTGCACCACGTGGCGGGTAGTCGGGCCGACGGCCGTACGTCTTGATACGCATGATGCGGGAGACGGAAGAGGGGCGCTGTGGCTGGCTTCAGGGGTCCTTTTACAGCGTCTGATTCCAGGTCTTACGCTAGTCGCTGCCCTGCGTTTTCCCTGTTCCGCACAGCGCTCAATGCTGGATAATCCGTAGTCAGACGCTCTATCCAATTGAGCTACGGGCACGGGAATTGCCAATTATCGCAGGGGCTTCCGGCGATGACCAGCCGATACAAAGCATGCTAGGCCAGGACGTTGGCTGTGGGGGTAGTCCGTTCCCGCGACTCCCACGAGATCTCCCTCGGGGCCAGTGAACTGCTCGCCAGGACCGGCGTCGGCGAGGAAGAGCCCGAGAAGCTCGCCGATGTCTCTTTGTGTCGCCCCGAGTCGCCAACGGGCAGTGCCCCGGGAAACGGTTGGCTCGGTCGACGGCTAGCGTCGATGTCAACAAATCGCCAGGTCTTCGGTCGTCGACCCATACTCTGCCGGGCTCGAGGCTCTGCGATGAGAGCGAACGAAGGATTGGCTTGGATGTGGCTCCCCGCCAACCGTGATCCGATGCCCCTGGATGTCGCCGAGCCCGACGAGGCGAGGCCGAGGCTCGGGGCCCTCCTGTGGACGGGTCGTCGATGAGTCGGCTGGGCCGGATCCTGGCGATCCTCCGAGCCGAACGGGCCTGAGAGACACTGCTCGGTTCCGTGTGCCGAACGGCGGTCATAGCCCTGGGCACCAACGGGGCAGGCTTGACAGTGCTCACCAAGTCGCACCGGGGCCCGATCTGCTCCCACGGGGAGTTTGCATCCTTCGGAGAGGACCTCCAGTTCTCGTTGGGAGAAGGGCCATGCAGCGACGCCTTCGAGACCAGAGAGCTGGTCGAGGTCACCGATCTCTCATCGAGTGGGGGAGAGCGCTGGCCGATGTTCTCGCAGGCCATGACCGAAGCGGGGGTGACATCCCTGGCGAGCTTCCCCCTCCGAATCGGTGGAGCCCGGTTCGGGGCATTGACCTTCTACCGCTCCTCTTACGGTGAGCTCTCCTTCGAGCAGGTTGCCGACGGCTACGTGATCGCTCAGATAGCGTCGCACCTGATCATCGCCGGACAGGCCCAGGTTGGTGAGGATTCGGTCATACCCGAGATCGAGGCGGGATTCGTTCGCATGGAGCAGGTTCATCAGGCGACCGGCATGGTCATGGCTCAACTCGGGATCGGAGCCGAAGACGCCCTGGCCCGGCTCCGGGGCGCCGCATTCGGGTCCGGTCGCACCCTTCTCGACATGGCGGATCATATCGTCGGTGGCCGAGTGGAGTTGTCCCGCGATGGATGAGTGCACCATTGCCCAGAGCCTCCACATAGATACGATTCAAGACTATGACCTCCCGGGAACGACGCGTGACCGGCACACTGGTTCAGCTGGCCGACACCCTGGTCGCCGGTTACGACGTCGCGGAGATGTTCTACTACCTGGTGGAGAGTTGCATCGATGTCCTCTCCATCGACCATGCCGGCCTGATGCTCGTCGACGCAGACGGCAACCTGCATGTCGTCGCGGCAACCAGTGAGGTGACCCACCTCATCGAACTTCTCCAGATCCAGAACCAGGAGGGCCCCTGCCTCGATGCTTTTCGTTCCGGGCTCGTCGTGGAGTCGGGGCCGCTGACCGACTCCGCGGTCAGGGCTCGCTGGCCCAGATTCACCGAAGCGGCGAACGACGCAGGGTTCGGAGCCATCACTGCCATGCCGATGCGGTTGCGAGACCAGGTTTTGGGGGCGCTGAACCTCTTCCGTGTCGAAACCGCACCGTTGACCGCCGATGACCTCTCGGTGGCTCGGGCCTTCGCCAACATCGCAACCATCTCGATCCTGCAGGCCCGGGCGACCCACGATGCCCGGACCGTGATCGATCAACTGCAACGGGCTCTCGACACACGCGTCATCATCGAAAGCCAAGGGCTTCATCGCCCAACATGCCAATGTCACCTTGGACGAGTCCTTTGCCCGTATCCGCCGCTACGCCCGCAACCACAACCTGCGGCTGAGCAACGTGGCGCGAGACATCGTCGCCAATGTGCTGGATCCGCAGCTGCTGATCGAAACCTGACCCGGTAGACGGGCCGTTTCCCTGTTTCCCGATCGGGGAAAGGGCGCCGAATGGTCATGATCGGATTTCACGCCTCTCATGAGCAGATCGCGCCCGGCGAGCTGCTCGAGGCGGTGCGAGCAGCGGAGACGGCCGGGTTCGATGCCGCCATGTGCTCTGATCATCTCGCCCCTTGGGGTCGACGCCAGGGCCATTCGGGTCATGCTTGGTCGTGGCTGGGAGCAGCTCTGCAGTCGACTCTCTTCTCCATCGGAGTCGTCAGCGCGCCCGGGCAGCGATACCACCCTGCCGTGGCCGCCCAGGCCTACGCCACTCTCGCCGACATGTTCCCGGGGCGGTTTTGGGTAGCGCTCGGGTCGGGAGAAGCACTGAACGAGCACGTCACCGGCCAGACGTGGCCGGACAAGTCGACCCGTGATGACCGTCTCCTCGAGGTAGTCGGGGTAATCCGGGGTCTGCTCGATGGGGAAGAGGTCACCCATCGCGGCTTGGTCACGGTTGACCAGGCCCGGGTGTGGAGCCTGCCCCGGATTCCGCCCCTGCTTCTCGGGGCTGCCATCAGTGAGGAGACGGCGACCCGAGTCGGCGGATGGGCCGATGGGCTGATCACGGTGAACCAGCCTCCGGACCGGCTGCGCCGGGTGGTGAGCGGCTTCCGGCGGGGAGGGGGGATGGGTAAGCCGATGTATCTCCAGGTCCACCTCTCCTGGGCCGAGGACGAGGAGGAGGCTCGCCGGATTGCCCACGAGCAGTGGAGGACGAACGTGTTCGGGTCGGATCTCGCAACTGAGCTCCCCCTTCCCGAGCATTTCGACGCCGCAGCAGAGTTCGTGACACCTTCCGACGTCGAAGGGCCGGTGTTGATCTCATCTGACCTGAGCCGTCATACGACATGGCTGTCCGAGCTGGCCGAGCTCGGCTTCGAGCGGCTCTATCTGCATCACGTGGGACAGGACCAGCAGCGGTTCATAGACGCATTCGGGGCGAAGGTGATCCCGGAGTTGACCTCGTGAGCACCACCCGAACCAGCGACCTGTGGTGGAGGAATGCCGTGATCTACTGTCTCGACGTCGACACCTATCTCGACTGGGATGGCGACGGCGTCGGGGACATCGAGGGACTCACCGAGCGCGTCGACTATTTGGCCGGGCTGGGGGTGACCTGTCTCTGGCTGATGCCGTTCCAACCCTCCCCGGGTCGCGACGACGGATACGACATCACTGACTATTACGCGGTCGATCCCAGACTCGGCTCGCTGGGCGACTTCGTAGCATTCATACGCACGGCAAAGGACCGGGGGCTCAAGGTCATCATCGACCTGGTGGTCAACCACACGTCGGATCGACATCCGTGGTTCAAGGCGTCGAGAGCAGGCCAGGACTCCCCCTACCGAGACTTCTACGTTTGGCGGGAGGAGCCGGCCGAGGAGCCGAAGTCCGAGCCGGTGTTCCCCGACGCCGAGGACAGCATCTGGACCAGGGACGAGAAAGCCGGCATGTGGTACCTCCACCACTTCTACTCACACCAGCCCGACCTCAACATCGCAAACGACGAGGTGAGAGAGGAGATCGCCCGCATCGCCGGGTTCTGGCTGCAGCTCGGTGTCGACGGATTCCGGGTAGACGCCGTCCCCTTCCTCCTCGAGACCGGCGGCATCTCCGGTGCCGAGGAACTCGACCCTCACGATCTTCTCGCTGATCTCCGCTCCTTCGTCTCACGACGCAACGGCTCGGCGGTCCTCCTCGGCGAGGTGAATCTTCCGCCTGACGATCTGGTCACATATTTCGGCCAGGAGAACGGGAACGAGCTGCACATGCTGACCAACTTCCCGATCATGCAGACGATGTACCTTGCTCTGGCTCGTCGTGAGTCACAGCCACTGGCAGATGCATTGCGAGCACTGCCTGAGATTCCCGACGACTCCCAGTGGGCCAACTTCGTGCGCAACCACGATGAGCTCACCCTCGACCAGCTCACTGCCGACGAACGCGAGGAGGTATTCGCCGCATTCGGGCCGGAGGAGGAGATGCGCATCTTCGACCGGGGGATACGTCGTCGCCTGCCGCCGATGTTCGACGGTGACCAGCAACGGATCAGGCTGGCGTACAGCCTCCTGTTCACGCTTCCGGGAACCCCGGTGCTGTTCTACGGCGAGGAGATCGGCATGGGGGAGAACTTGGACGTGCCAGGTCGTCTCAGCGTGCGCACTCCGATGCAATGGGATGACGACCCCAGCGCCGGATTCTCGACGGGAAAGCCGGCAAAGCTGCACCGACCCGTGGTCTCTGGGGAGTTCGGGCCGATGGCTATCAACGTCAAGGAGCAGCGGGGACGGGCCGACTCCCTGCTCACCTGGATGCAACGCGCCATTCGTCGTCGCAAGGAGACCCCCGAGTTCGGATGGGGTCGCCTCAGTGTCCTCGACAGCGGCGATTCGGCGGTGCTGGCCCACAGCTGCCGATGGGAGGAAAGCACGGTGTTGGCAATCCACAACTTCAGCCCCGAGCCGAGGGTGGTGCAGGTGACGCTGAAGCCCGATGCCGAAGGCAACCTGGCCCTCGACGACCTCTTGGACGAAGGATCGGTGGTCGAGGCGGAGGACGGAATCCTCGAGCTCAAGCTCGACGGCTACGGCCATCGTTGGTTCAGAGCCCGTCGACCCGGGCGCCCGGTTACCCCCTGACGACGGGTTCCACAGTGTCGAGGTCGGGCAGGGTCGCTGCCAAGGGAAACGTGCCCGGTGCCTCAGGTCGGCCGATGAGGAGCGCGCCTCCCTTAGGGGGCCATCCCGCTGGTCGGTCAATCCGAAAGGTTTAACTCGACCCTAAGGCCATTCCCTACCTTGGGTCGCAGGGAGGTCGCATGAGACGCACAACGGCATGGCTGATCGCAGGGCTGATGATGCTGGTCTGGGCTTGTGGCGGTGAAGGAGAGGGCACCGGCACTTCCGACGTGGTCACGGCCGAAACCGAATCCGATCGAACTGAAGCCCCCGGAGCGACCCAGTCGACCGAGGCGACCCAGTCGACCGAGGCGACCCAGTCGACCGAGGCGACCCAGTCGACTGAGGCGACCGAGGAGGAAGCCCCGGACAACTGCTCCCTCATCACTCAGGAGGAGGCGACCGCCCTAGCCGGCTACGACCTGGAGGTAGGCCAGGATTCGATCCTGGGCTGCGGGTACCTACCCCCGGGATCCGACGTCGCCGACATCGTGGTGAAGGCCGTGCTGCTCGAGGGCGATGTGGCGTCGATCGCCGCCGAAGGGTTTCCCAACGCGACCGACATCATCCCCGTCGATATCGGCGAGGACACGGTCGCGGTGACCACCCCCTCCGGGGACGCCATCGCCTCGGTGATCACCGCCAGCGGGGGAAGACTCGTGGAATTGGGAATCGTGTTCCTCGGGATCGATCCCGGTGACTCCGGTCGCATCGAAGAGGCGGCGACTCTCGCCGTCACCGCTTTGGGGTGATGGGAATGAGGCCGAGAGCTGCCTCTCACCTGACGGTCATCCCCTGACTCGAGGCTCCTCGTCCTCACGTCCGGGGCTGGCGGCGTCAGGTATGACATCCTCGCGGTCCGGCTCGAGGCCACGCCTCCTGATCTCTTCTTCGATCACACCGGCCGGGGCGCCGTCGTCATCTCGATATTCAGGGTCTTCGTCGCTGAGCTCCGCCTTGACGTATCGAAACTCCTCGACGAGCTCCTCGTCACTCCACTCCTCGATTGGGCGGCTCCGGTCGAAATCGGGCACGGGTTCGGTCATGACCCTGAATACCCCGTCCCGGGGCCGGTCAAACGCCGGCACCGGGCCGAGGCTCCGGGAGGCCGATCCCACTGAGGCGCCGACAAGCGTCGATGAGGGCTTCCTGGACGGCGGTGTCAGCCCCCTGCCCGGGGACGACCAGCTCCTTCATGTGGCGCATGTAGCGGCCGCTGCGCAATGCCTCCGGTTCATCACTGCCGGCGAGCCAGACCTGGGTGGCAGCGCCGATGCGGACATCGGAGGGGGCGCCCCGACCGCCCATCCGGGTTCGAACCCAGCCGGGGCAGACGGCGTTCGTCACCGTGCCCGGATAGCGACGGGCCATCGCCATGGCCAGGGCGATGTCGCAGAGCTTGGAGTCCCGGTAGGCGCCGGTTGCGCTCCAAGACCGCCTTTCGCGCTGCAGGTCTCCGACGTCGATCTGACCGCCTGATGCCATGCCGGAAGTCAGGTAGATCAAACGGCCCGGGAGCGGCAGCGAGGCGGTGAGCAGGTACGGAGCCAGCACATTGACCTGAAAGGTGCGTTCCAGGCCATCGGTGGTCACGGTCCGATCGCCGTCTTCGTAGATGCCCGCGTTGTGGATCACCGCGTCGAACGGACCGATACTGCGGGCGTCGGTGGCAAGTCCCTCGGTCTCGCGGAGAGAGGAGAGGTCACCAACGACCACGCCGACAGCCTCCGGAACCCCGGCCATGGCTGCCTCGGCCCGTTCGGGACTACGAGCGTGGAGTACGACGCGATGACCCGCCGCCATCAGCATCTTGGCCGTTTCCAGCCCGATGCCGGAGGCGGATCCTGTGACGAGGACGAGCTTGGTCACCCGCCGGAGGTTGGCATCACCCGAGCGCTCCACCAAGACCGAGGGCCGACCGTCAGCCGAGCACGTCGAGCGCTTCGAGAATGAGCCTGGTGTGGCTGTGGGTGCCCGGATCGTTGTCGGGGAGATTCACCGGCACCTCGTGAAGCCCGCTGGACGCCGGGCCCCACCAACTCTGGAACACGGCGTGGGTCGGCCTGCCCAGGCCTCCGTTCACGGTCTCCGTCCACTGCATCGCCGACTCGTAGTACGACTGGTCCGAACCCGAGGCCGTCCAGTTGGACGTGAGGATCACGCCGAAGGGGATGCTCTGACCCTCCGAGAAATCGCGCAGCCGCGTCAGGTCGGACACGACATCGCTGCCTTCGACCCGGACCCGCTCGATGTCGACGTCGAGATGCAGGAACGCAGGCTTGAAGCCGGCGGACCCCATGGCCGTTATCCACTCCTCGAGCTCCGGCGGGGTGTGGTGTGGGTAGGCGACGATGTCGCCGATTCGGACGTCGGGATGGGCGGTGACGACCGCCTCGGCGAATGACGCCACCACCTGCGCCGTCTTCTCGACCGAATACCCGCAGGTCTCTCCGTTCTCGACGATCTGGCCGCCGATGAGCGGCTCGTCCATCACGACGAAGCTGACCCGCCCACCGTTCGACTCGACGTTGTCGATAGCGAGGTCGGCGAACTCGGCCCAGGGGGTGGGGTCGCACTGGAAGAACTTGACCGCTCCGAGCTCCAGGGCAATGGCGATGTCCCACTCGTTGAGACGGGAGAACGCCATCGCGTCGACGAACGTGGAGAGGACGTTTTCTCCGCCGATGTCGAACGGGAACCCTGAGACGTTGTTGCCATAGAACTTGAGAGCATCGACTCTCTCCCGGGCCGTCGTCCAACGCTCCGGTTCGGAGAACAGTCCGGGAAAGTCGATCGAGCCCATGTTGGGTGCGAACCAGACAAGGGGATCGGTCAGGTCGACGTCGGGCAGTGGGAGAGGCGCGGGCACTGTGGTGGTCGGAGCCGCCGTAGTCGAAGTCGACCCGGCAGTGATCGAAGAGACGAGCGACGATCCTTGCTGGAGGGTGATGTCGATGACACTCCCCGCGGTCCTCTTCGCGGGGCCCGCTCCGTCACAGGCGACAACCACCAACACCACGACCAAGCCGAGGCCGAGCCGGTTAGGTGTCTGTCTCGATGCGCCGGTCTGCAGGAGATAGCCGAGTCTCTGCATCATCTTCGATCCTCGTTGGACTCGTCGACCCGACCGTATCGCGGGCTCCTTAAGCCAACCTGGGCGCGCCCGAGTCACGCTGGTGTGATGATCTGCGCGACGTCCGTCGACCTCGACGGGATGGGTTTGGTCGGTTGTCGGGCTCCGGTTGCGGCCCTACACCTTGGCCCAGTAGTTCTCCGCTGCCTTGCTCTTGGCCAAGGAGTCAGCCGTCTCAAATCCGGGAGCCATGGCAGCCGCGCCCTGATCCATGACCTCATGATGCTCGATGTTGAGCAACCGCAGCCAGCTCTGCTGGCCCAGGGTCAGCCCGATGAAGCACCCCAACTCGACCAGCTCGGGCTCGGTGAAGTGCCGGTACATCCGCTCCCAGAAGTCGTCGTCGGTGTCGAGGTGCCAGGCGATTGCCTCGGCGTAGGCGAGGGCAGCCTTCTGCCGGTCGTCGTAGACCGACGAGCTCTCGAAGTTCAACAAGTCGTCGTACTGGCCCTCGAAGATGCCGAGCGTCTTCGCCTTCTCCGAGCGTTGGTTTCCGCAGTACTCGCATTTGACCGACTTGGAGACGTAGACCCGGCACAGTTCCTTGATGTCGTGGTCGAGAATCCCCTCGCGGAACAAGTCCTTCCAGCTGTTGGCGAAGAACCAGAAGGCAGCGGGCACATGGGCGCGGACGGCGGTGCTCTCCGGACGTGGCGTGCCCTCGCGGGCACAGCGTTCCATCTCGACACGCATCTCCGGTGTCATGTCCTCGAGCGGCACATAGCTGATGCGTTGCTTCTCACCCATTCGACATCTCCAGTCGTCTGCCGGCAATCGTTTGCCTGGCAGCGAACCTACCGGCGGCCGTGAGCAAGTGTCAAGGAAAGGTTCGGAAGCCGACGGCAGGAATGGGGTATTCACCCGATTCCGATCCGCCCAGATTTCCGGCATGGTGACAATGAAGCGAACTGGAGGGAGAAATGGAGCAAACCGCGCGACCCGGAGGGCTGGCCACCGCCACCTTCGCCGCCGCAGTGACCCTGGGCGGCGCAAATTTCCTCGCGGTCAGGTTCAGCAATCGTGAGCTGGATCCCTTCTGGGGAGCCGGGCTCCGCTTCAGTCTGGCCGCGGTGATCTTTGTCGTGGTTTGCCTGTCGCTCCGGCTCGCCTGGCCACGGGGCCGGCAACTCGCCTTGATCGTGGTCAACGGGGTCCTCAGCTTCGCCGCCTTCTACGCACTGATGTATTGGGCGCTCATCTGGGTGACGGCCGGCGTGGCGACAGTGGTTCTGGCCCTGGTGCCTCTGCTCACCATGCTTCTCGCAGCCGTTCAGCGTCTGGAGCGGCTGAGGAGCCGCGCCCTGATCGGGTCGCTCCTCGCCCTCGCCGGGATCGTCTGGATGGTGATCGCCCCGGGAGAGGTGGAGCTCCCGCTCCCGGCTCTGCTGGCCATGCTCGGCGCAGCACTGTGCGCCGGTCAGGGGGTGATTGTCATCAAGAAGGTCTCGGGGAACCACCCTGCGATGGTCAACGCGATCAGCATCGGCACCGGCGCCACCCTCCTGCTCGGGATGTCCGCCGTCGCCGGCGAGACCTGGGCCATCCCCAATCAGCCCGAGGTGGTCTGGTCATTGGCCTACCTGGTCACTCTGGGCTCAGTGGGGCTGTTCGTCCTCCTCTTACTGGTGGTGCGTCGTTGGACGGCCTCCGCAACCTCCTACATGTTCGTGCTGTTCCCGGTGGTGACGATGATCCTCGACGCGGTGCTGGCCGGAGAGCCGATCACCGTCGTCGGGATTGTCGGTGCGACACTGGTGATGAGCGGCGTCTGGTTCGGGGCGCTGTCTCCCGCGGCGAAAGGGCCCGTGGCGACGGCGACCCCGGAGATTGGACGCCCGACAGCCGTGGAGATGGGGTGACCGCATCGGCCGACCCTGGCCCTCTCGCGCTAGGGTCGGCCCATGGTCTTCGCCGATGCGAGGCTTTCTGTCACCGAGCTTCTCGCATCGCTCTCTTTGGCCACGGATCTCGGCACAGGCCAGCCGCTGGGACACGGGCTGAGCACCAGCCATCTCGCCCTTGCCCTGGCCCGGGAGATGGGCTGTCCACCGGAACAGGCCCGGCACGTCCACTGGCTCGCCCTGATCCGCTTCCTCGGCTGCACCTCCGATGCGGCGGAGACCGCCCGCATGGTCGGAGACGACGAGCTTGCGTTCATGGCCGGTTTCGCGCCGTCGCACATGGGAAGCACCGGTGAGGCAATACGCGCCCTGGCCAGGACGGTCGGGAAGGGACAACCTGCTCTCCGTCGAGCACGATTGCTGGTCGCCGCCTTGGCTGATCCCGATGGGGGAGCGGACGGTCTCGCCGGTCACTGCGAGGTGGGTGCGACGCTCGCCGGCAGACTCGGTCTGCCAGATGAAGTCATCACGGGACTCCGATACGCCTACGAGCGATGGGACGGAAAAGGGCCGTTCGGTCTGGAAGGCGATCAAGTGCCGGTCGAGGTACGGGTGGCGATGGTCGCTCGGGACGCCGACCTGATAGGACGTCTCGGCGGGGATGTCGCGTCGGTGCTCAGACGCCGCCGCGGAAAGGCGTACGACCCGCACGTGGTGGACGTCTTCATCGAGTCGTCCCCGCCTCACCACGAGGTCGAGTGGGAGGAGGTGATCGGGGCGGAGCCCGAGCCGGTGGCCCAGATCGGCGACATCGAAGCCGCCCTCGCCGCCATGGCCGACTTCGTCGACATCAAGTCGCCGTGGACAAGGGGCCACTCCCGGCGCGTGGCGGATTTGGCGAGCCGGGCGGGGGAAGCAGCCGGCTTGGGACCGGAAGGATCGCGCCAGCTGGGCAGGGCGGGGCTGGTTCACGACCTCGGACGGGTCGGGATCGAGAACGGAGTCTGGGACAAGCCAGGGTCGCTGTCGGCAGGCGAGTGGGAGAAGGTGCGGCTTCACCCGTATCTGACGCAGCGGATCCTGACTCGTTGCCACGCGCTCGCCGATCTCGCCGATTTGGCGTCGAGTCATCATGAGCGGCTCGACGGTTCCGGCTATCACCGGCAGGCGAGCGGAGGTCAGATCTCCCAGCAGACGCGGATTCTGGCCGCCGCCGACGTGATGACAGCCCTCATGTCCGAGCGCCCACATCGGCCGTCTCGCGACCTCGATGAGGCGTCTCGGCTCCTCGAAGACGAAGCCGGCGGGGGCCGACTCGACCCGGGCGCGGTCGCTCACGTGATTGCGGCTGCCGGGGGCACCTCCGCACCCACCGGTCAGGCGAACCCGGGTGGCCTCACCGAACGTGAGGTCGAGGTGCTGGGTCTGCTGGCACGGGGGCATACCAACCGAAAAGTCGGTGAACTGCTGTTCATCTCGCCCAAGACCGTGGGCCGGCATGTGGAGAACATCTACGCCAAGATCGGGGTGTCGACCCGGGCGGGTGCCACCGTTTACGCGATGGAGCACAGACTGCTGGGATGAGGGGAACGGGCCGGTCGGGTGTGCGACTCGCTAAGGGAGGGTCGGCGAGGTGCCGATCATCTTCGATGATGCGACGTGCCCTGGCAGTGATGGTGGTCTGGCTTCTCGCCGCTCAGCCGGTTGGCGCCGCCGACACCGTCGGCCTGGTCGATCCCGCGACCGGGATCTGGTATCTGCGCGAGGCATCCGGCGAGGTCACAGGGTTCTTCTATGGGAATCCTGGTGACTTCCCCTTCGTCGGCGACTGGGACTGTGACGGTGTGGACACCCCAGGGTTGTACCGCCAGTCCGACGGGTTCGCCTACCTGCGTAACTCCAACAGTCAGGGTGTGGCCGACATCAGATTCTTCTTCGGCAACCCCGGCGACATACCCCTGGCCGGAGACTTCAACGGCGACGGCTGTGACACCTTGTCCATATACCGCGCCTCGGAAGCGCAGATCTATGTGATCAACGAGCTCGGCTCCAACGACGGTGGTCTGGGCGCTGCCGAGTTCTCCTACATCTTCGGCAACCCCGGTGACAAGCCGTTCGTCGGCGACTTCGACGGCGACGGGATCGACACCCTGGGACTTCATCGTGAGTCGACCGGGTTCGTCTACTTCCGTCAGACCCACACCCAGGGCAATGCCGACGCCGAGTTCTTCTTCGGCGATCCCGCCGACCGGCTCGTCGCCGGTGACTGGGGTGTGGTCAACGGTGAGGACACCCCGGCCATCTTCCGACCCTCCAACTCCACCTTCTTCTTCCGCTACACCAACACCCAGGGGGTCGCCGACGGCAAGTTGGCGTGGGGGTCGCCCGACTGGCTACCGGTAGCCGGTTCCTATGGTGACCTCCCCGGCACCGTGCCCGACGGCGGTTGCCCCGTGTTCCCGGCCGACAACATCTGGAACGCGCCGGTCGATTCGCTACCGGTTCACGACCGGTCGGCCCAATATGTGACTCGTATCGGTGCTTCGTCCAACGTCCACGCCGACTTCGGTAGTGGGGTGTGGCCCCCCGGGTCGACCAGCCCGATCGGGATCCCCTATGTGAGCGTCGGTGCCGGTCAACCTGACGTCGCGGTCCAGTTCACCTCGTGGCCCAACGAGAGCGACCCGGGGCCCTATCCCATCCCCGGCGACGCCCCCATTGAAGGAGGCGATTCGGCTACCGGCGACCGCCATGTGATCGTCGTAGACACCGCCGACTGTGTTCTCTACGAGTTGTTCCGGGCGTTCCCCAACGGTGATGGGACCTGGCGCGCCGCCAACGGGGCGAGGTTCGATCTCCGCTCCAACGCGTTGCGGCCTGCCGACTGGACCTCGGCGGACGCGGCGGGTCTGCCCATCCATGCCGGCCTGGTCCGATATGACGAGGTCGCCGCGGGCGCGATAAGGCACGCCATCCGCTTCACCGCCCCGGTCACCCAGTCGGCTTATGTCTGGCCGGCCCGTCACGAGGCGTCGAACAACAACGACCTGTCCTATCCCCCGATGGGGCAGCGGTTCCGACTCAAGGCATCCTTCGACACCTCAGGTCTCTCCGAGCAGGCCCGGGTGATCGCCGAGGCGATGAAGACATACGGGATCATCCTCGCCGACAACGGCTCCCCCTGGTACATCTCGGGTGCCCCTGACGAGCGCTGGGACAACGATGTGCTGCATGAGCTGGACGTGATCGAGGGCGCCGACTTCGAGGCGGTCGATGTCTCGGGTCTCATGGTCGATCCCGATAGCGGACGGGTGCCCTAGCCGCGAGACCGAGGATGGATCACCCTTGCGCTTCAGGGTCAGGTTGCGTTGCGGACTACGTCCTCCAGCTTCACCCCGAGGTCGTCGAGGATGACGACGGCGGCGTTGCGACCCGGCCCACCGGTGATCGAGCCACCGGGGTGGGTGGTCGCTCCGGTCTGGTACAGACCCGGAATCGGCATCCGGTGTTGGGCCCATCCCGGCACAGGGCGCTGCGCGCCGGTGTAGGCGAGTCCGCGGTCGCCACCGTGGATCGTCCCCCGCCACATGTGAGGGTTGTCCCGCTCCACATCCACGGGGCTCTTCACCTTTCGTGCCAGAACCGTGGCGTCGGTGAGGTTGGGAGCGCAATCCTGGAGCACGTGGAAGTGCTCCTCGGCGAGGGTTTCCTTGCCTCGCTCCCAGTCTCCGAGGTCTTCAGGGACGTCGTAGGGAGCCATGCTCAGGATCTTCAGGGTGTGGCCACCATCGGGAGCGCGGGACGGATCGACGATCGTGGGCGTGGCGAAGAGCAGGAAGGTGCCAGGTCGATGGAGGCGGGCACGGCGCAGGCCGCGACCGAACTCGATGGCGTCCTCCGGCCACGGCGCGACACCGGCAGAGACGGCCGATATCGGTGGCCCGTCGCCGGCCCGGAACAGGGGCGGCTCGGTCACCGCGTAGTAGGAGGCGAAGGTGGACAGACCCTCGTCGTAGGTGTCCACGCCGTAGAGGAAATCCGGTCCCCACATCGGATCCGGGGCCATGTCGACCAGGCTCTTGATGTGGATCGAGGAGACCACGGCTTCACGGGCTCGATATTGGTCTCCTGATTCGGTCTCCACACCGACGCACCGGCCGTCTTCGATGATGAGCGCCGTGACCAGCGTGTCGGTCACCAGTGCACCCCCACGCGTCTCGATCGCCTCGACCAAGACCCGAGCCAGGCTGCCCGACCCCCCCAACGGGATAGACCAGCTTCGCCGCTGCCGCCCCCCGACCAGCGAGTAGGCGAGATAGCCCGATCCCGGCGAGTCGAGCGGTTGTGCGGTCTGGAAGGCCATCCAACACATGAATGCCTGGATGTGTCGGCTCTCGTACTCGCGTCGGATCACGTCCCAGGCAGACATGACATTCCGCCGCCGCCACACCGAGCCCGACGGATGGCCGGCCAACGACTCGTCGAGTGAGGGCCCGTAGCCGATGGGGGTGAACCGGTAGGAGGAGTAGATCCCCTTGACCTCGTCGAACTCGTCGAGGGCACGTTGATAGGCGAGGGCGTCGGCGCTGGAGAATCGTCGTATCTCCTCGAGCGTCCTTTCCAGGTCGAGCCACATCGTGAAATGCTCGCCATCGGGGAAGAGGACGTGGGCGACCGGGTCGGGGTCGACGTAGGTGAGACCGTGCTCGGCGACCAGGCCCAACTCGTCGCGGGCTAGCACCGGGTTGACCTGGATCAGGGTGTGCCCGGTGGAACAGGTGTCGAACCCATAACCCGGAGTCAATATCTCCTCGGTGCTGGCCCCGCCTCCGGCCTCGGAACGGGCATCGAGAACGACGACCTCGTACCCGGCTCGAGCCAGGTAGGCAGCGGTTATCAGGCTGTTGTGACCCGCACCTGCCACCACGAAGTCGGCCGTGACGGTCATCGCTGGTTGCTCCTGGTTGCGTTCATGGAGCCGAAGTGTAGGACGAATCCTGCAATCGATTGCGAAGTAGCGGTCGCGACCAGGGCAGGTCATGGGCGGGCTCGGTCCCGTTACGGTTGGCGACATGGCCGATGAACCCGCCCCACATCCACTTTCCGATCTCGCCGACCGCTTCTGGCTCACCTACTCCGAGTACAAGCCCACCATCGCCACGATCCGGGGCGAGCACCGGTTCGACGACCAGCTGCCCATGTACAACGAAGAGTGGCTGGGACGTATCTCCTCCGAGCTCGTCGCCATACGGGACGCCGCCGAGGCCATCGACCCCGACGGACTCGCGATCCAGGAGCGAATCACACGTGACCTGCTGATCCACGAGACACGGGTCTGGACAGACGAGATAGAGAGTCGTTTCATGGTCGCCGCCGTCGACCCCTATCTCGGGGCGCACACCCGCCTCCTCTCCGACACCCAGCAGAACACCGTCACCGATCCCGAGCAGGCCGAAGCCCTCCTCTCCCGCTACGGCAAGGTCGGGACCTATCTGGCCAGTGCCCTCGCCTTGATCCGGGCCAACTGCCTGGAGGGCATGACTCCGCCGCGCGCCGCTCTCGACCGGGTCATCGGCCAACTCGACGGCTACCTTGCCTCGTCGTCGGACACCGACCCCTTCCTCAAGCTCCAACTTCCGAACGGGGCCGACCAGAGTCGGTGGGTGGAGGAGGCGGAGACGCTGGTTGCGAATGTGATCAAGCCTGCCTTCGCCATCTATCGGGACGGTCTGGTCGAGCACGTCGCTCCCCTGGCCCGGCCCCAGGAGCAATCTGGGCTTCTCTGGATGACCAATGGCGAGGAGATCTACCGGCAGTTGATCGCCAAATACACCCAACTCTCCATGGACTCGGTGGAGATCCATCAGGTGGGCCTGGAGTGGGCAACGCACATCCTCCCCGAGGAGTGGACCACCATCGGTGAGCGGGCGCTCGGCCTCGAGACGATGGCAGACATCTTCGAGAAGCTTCACGCCGACCCCTCCTTTCGCTTCGGCTCCGAGGAAGAGATGCTGGAGCACGCCCGGGCGACCATCGCCCGTGCCTGGGCCGCGGTCGACGACTGGTTCGGGGCACGGCCGGAGACACCGTGCCAGGTGGTCCCGGTCCCGGCGTCGATGGCCCCGGCCATGCCGCCCGCCTATTACATGCAGCCACCGCCGGACCGCTCCCGGGAAGGCACCTACTTCCTCAACACTTACAAGCCGGAGGAACGGGACCGGTTCGAATACGAGTCGACTCACTTCCATGAGGCCATCCCGGGCCACCACTTCGACCGGTCGCTGGCCAGCGAGCTGGAGGGCATCCCCATGTTCCGCCGCTACACCCAGGTCTACGCCCACACCGAAGGTTGGGGCCTCTACGCCGAGCGTCTCGCCGACGAGATGGGCCTCTACACGAGTGACGTCGACCGGCTGGGGATGCTCACCGCGGACGCGTGGCGGGCGGGCCGTCTGGTCGTGGACACCGGCATCCACGCGCTCGGTTGGTCCCGGGACGAGGCCATCGACTGGTTGTTGGAGTGGACCCCGATCGGGCGGCTCACGATCGAACAGGAGACCGACCGCTACATCGGCATGCCGGGCCAAGCCCTCTCTTACAAGATGGGCCAGCTCGAGATCCTGCGGCTGCGGGCCGAGGCCGAGAGGCGCCTCGGTGCGAACTTCGACATCAAAGGCTTCCACGACACCCTGCTCACGAGCGGAGCGATGACCCTGCCACTGCTGGCAGACGTGGTGGAAGACTGGATCGACTCCACAGGGGGGTGAAGGCAGGGCCCGGCGGCGAGAATTTGCGGAGAGGGAGGGATTTGAACCCTCGAGGAGGTTTTACACCCCCTACTCGCTTAGCAGGCGAGCGCCTTCGACCACTCGGCCACCTCTCCGTGGTGCCAAGAAGGACACCGCGTCATACGTTATACAGAGGTGGGCGCCTGCGAATTCCGCCGAGCCGTGCTCAGTCGGAGAGGACCTTGGTCTTCCACTCGAGCGGACGGGGTTTGCCGAACAGATAGCCCTGGCCGTACTGCACCCCGAGCTCGAGGAGCATCTCCTCCTCCTCGGGGGCTTCGATCCCCTCGGCCACCACCATGATCCCCAGATCCTGGGCCATGGACGAGATGCCCCGGATCAGAGCACGGTTGCGTGGCGTCGTCTCGATGTCACGGACCAGGGACATGTCGACCTTGATCACCGACGGCTCGAGACGGAGGATGTGCCATAGGTCGATCTCGCCGGCTCCGACGTCGTCGACGGCGAGCCTGATGCCCCGGTCGCGGAGCGAGTCGACGAAGCGCTTGGTCACTTCGTAGCTCTTGATCACGGCCACCTCCGACAACTCGAGGACGATGCGCCCGGGGTCGAGCTGGGACAAGGTGTCGACCAGCTTGGAGGAGGTAAGGCTGGAGTCGGAGAGATTGAGGGCGAGGAAACCGTCGTGATTTGCCGGGGAGAATCCGGTGATTGCATTCCGCATCGCCGCCAATTCCAGATCGAGTCGAACCCCGGCGGAGCCCGCCACTTCGAACCACTCCGGCGGGGCGGCGTAGGGGAATCGCGCCAGCGCCTCGTACCCGACGACACGCTCCTCCCCTCGGCGATGGGCTCTCATGTCGACGAGCTGCTGGTAGACCATCTCTGGGCCTCCCGCCGCGAGGACTTCGCTGATCGCCTCTCTGGTGGGACGACCCTGCATCGGGTCGATGACCACATCCGGGATGTCGCCGTAGCTGTCGTACTCGAGGCTCAAGCGGGGCAGGGAGAGCTCGAAGACGGTCTCGTCGTCCTCCCGGGTGTAGCGGACGTCACCGCCCATGGCCCGGGCGAGCCGTCTTGCCACCGAAAGGCCCAGGCCCAATGAGGGGGTGAGCCGATCCGACTGCCGGCTCGAGTGATACGGCTCGAAGATGGCCTCGACCTCCTCTGGTGAAACGCCCTCCCCGTCGTCCACGACGTCGACCACGACCTTGTTGAACCCTTCGGTGATCCGGACCCGGATGTTTCCTTTGCCGAAGGCGGCAGCATTCCTGAGCAGGTTGCGCACGATGTGGGTCACCCAGTGACCGTCGGCGCGGGCCACGGCGTTGCCCGAGACCTCGAGACGTGATCGCTGGTTGCTCGCCCAGTCGTGGGTGGCGGTCTCCACGACCGCGCGGAGATCCACCGCAGCAGAGTCGAGTTCCATCTCGTCGAGGTCGAAACGGGCAGCGATGAGAAGGTCGTCCACGACATGCGAGGTCTCGAGGGCCTGGATGGCGAGCAGCTCGATGATCTCGTTTCTCACGCCCGCGCTGAAGTCCCGGGTGCGATCCCGGAGCAACTCGGAGAAGCCGACGACGGCGGCCAGCGGGTTGTTGATGTGGTGCGACGCCGCGTCGAGGAATGCGTCCTTCTTGCGACGCAATTCCCTTTCTTGTTCCAAGTCGTCCGTCAGGTCGCGTTGCTGTTGTCGACGGTCGGTATTCGCTTGAAACATTGACACGAATCAATATCGTCCGCCAGAGGCCAAATCTGGATGGGTCGTTAGACCTCTGGCGTCCCACAACAGGACCCGGCAATCTTCCGCCTGCGATCCTGCGCCTGGCGGGACGGTCGTGCGCGTCCACCTGACTCAAGTTTTGAGGGGCCGCTGTCGATGACCGTGGAGTGAGCACGGCGACGGTCCATCCCCACCACGTCAGGGCCTCTCAAAGCGACCTCATGGCACTGGCCCGATACTGGGAATGGGAACGGACCGTCGAGCGGGAGCTCCCCCGGGTGATCGAGGAGCAAGACATCCGGATCCTGTTCCAGCCCATCTACCGACTCGCCGAAGACGTGCCCGTCGCTAGAGGGTTCGAGGCTCTGTCCCGGTTCCCCGTCGCACCGCGGATCCCGGTCGGTCTCTGGTTTCGCATGGCCCGCGCCGTCGGTCTGAGCCGCGAGCTGGAGCTGACTGCGATCAGTGCTGCGATCCGGGCACTGGAGCGGGTCTCCAACGAAGCTTTCCTCTGCGTCAATGCGTCCCTCGACACGATCTCGGACCTGATCGCGCTGGTGCCGGGCGGGCTCCACGATCGGCTGATGGTCGATGTCCCCTACTCGGCGATGCGCGACCCGCGCGGCGAAACGCTGTTCCATCTACTCAGGGACGGAGGCGCCGGGATCGCGGTCGACGACGTGCCCCTGGAAGACCTCCACATCCTCCGCCCCATCCTGCTTCAGCTTCGACCCGACTGCATCAAGGTGGACGTCCTCACCGGTCTCGCCGAGAGCACGATGGCTCGATTCAACCTCGCCGAAGGGTCGGCCTGGTGTCAGGACGCAGGGATCAGGCTCATCGCCGAACGGGTAGAGCGGCTGGCGGACCTGGTGGTCCTCGATGAGGTCGGCGTGGAGTGGGCCCAGGGCTACTGCCTATCGCAACCGGTGGACCTGTAGCCGTCGGTCGTCGGCGCTCCCCTACCCGAACCCTCAAACGCCGCTTTCGTTAGGCGAAACGATCACGGGTCGAGGATTCTCTTCCGGTTTACCCGCAGCCCGCTCATCCTACTGGGCCCTGATCTCCTTGGCACCCTCTGCTTGCCCAGCGTCAAGCAGAGCTCTCAGTTCTTCGTGCCTTCGATTACACCAGGTCAGGGGGTGTTTCTTTGTGTACGTACCTTCGTCCCCACTCAGCAATGCCGATTGAGTGTGTGGCGTTGGGTTCATCGATGGGTCGGAAGCCGAGCGCCTCGTAGAAGTGAGATGCGGGCGCCCCGAACGTGCGAAGGCGAACGCGATCAAATCGCTCCTGAGCCAGATCTAGACACGACCCGACTAGCCGGCGACCAACACCCATGCGTCTGTATTCACTGGCGACGTACAAGCGCCGGAGCCGGCCGGTGCCTGGATCGTCGAGATAGGGGTCGATGTTGAGCCCACACATCCCAACGACCGCGGTCCGTCTGCGGGCCAGAAACAACCCCTCGCCGGGGGAATCGAAACGGTCTTCTCCAGAAAGCCAATTGACATGGGCTCTGTCGACGAAGCGGTAGCCCTCGGATCTCGCCGCCTCGCCTAGAAGTGCCAGATCGAGTGAGTCTGTCGGCAGGATTCCCACAGTATGTACCTGCTCCACGGACTCCTCCTGATGGCCTTGACTAACTGGAGCACCCCGCGACCTCGGTGAAGGGCTCGAAACGGGCTACCTAGGTGAACGTTCACCGATACTTCGGTGAACAAGGTGCGGCGGAGGGGGTGGGATTCGAACCCACGAGACCCGGATCGGGCCCAACGGTTTTCAAGACCGTCTCCTTAGACCACTCGGACACCCCTCCAAGGATGATGCGTCTCCGACGCCACAGTCTTACGTTATACCTCGTACGTTCTACGGCTTCTGGGGCCCAGACGCGGCCCTAGTCTCTTCGATCCGAGGCCAGGTTGCTCTGCGGTTCGACCCGAAGCGTGGCGTGCCGGATTACCCATCGCTCATTACCCATCTCGGCCGACGGTGGCGGTCTGGCGGAGGGGGAGGGATTCGAACCCTCGAGGAGGCGTCAGCCCCCTACGGCATTTCGAGTGCCGCGCACTAGACCGGACTATGCGACCCCTCCGTGCGGCGCCTCGGGCGCCGTCGGCCAAGCCTAAGGCCAATGGCCTGAGAAGGCGCCGCCACCGGCGACGCATCGCGGAGGGAGAGGGATTTGAACCCTCGAGGGGGCGTAAACCCCCAACGGCATTTCCAGTGCCGCGCACTAGACCGGACTATGCGATCCCTCCGGAGCTCCTGCCGGGACCGGCAGGAAGATGAAGGATAATCCACACCATGACAGAGCCGACTTCGCCCGATCAGTACATCGACGCGATGCGTCAGGCGCTGAAGGCGGCGTCCGAAGCGGCGGCGGCCGGCGATGTCCCGGTAGGTGCGGTCCTGCTCGACGCCTCCGGAGACGCGGTCGCTGTGGATCGGAATCGGCGCGAGGAGCTCACCGATCCCACAGCTCACGCCGAGATCCTGGTGATCTCTGCGCGCGCCCGTGAGATTGGGGACTGGCGGCTGACCGGCCACACCCTGGTGGTGACCCTCGAGCCTTGCCCCATGTGCGCCGGGGCGGCGGTGCTGGCTCGTCTCGACCGCATCGTCTACGGCGCCGCCGATCTCAAGGCGGGGGCGGCCTGGTCCCTTTACAACATCCCCCAGGACCGACGTCTCAACCACCGAATCGATTTGCTAGACGGTGTCCTCGCCGAAGAGGCCGGGGCCCTCCTCAACCAGTTCTTCGCCGAGCGCCGCTGATTCAGGCCGGGGCTGCCACTTCGGAGGCGACCAGGCGCCGGTCCCAGAAGGCGTAGACCACAGCACCGACCACCAGGGCCATGGAAACCGTGGCGAATGCGACCCGATAGCTGAAACCATCGATCAACAACCCCACCGTCGGGGCCGACAGGAGCAGCGCTATGTCGAAGATCGAGGTGAAAGTCGACATCGCCGATCCCCTCTCCGCAGTCCTGGCACGGTTCACCACCTGGCTGGTGAGAATCGGGAAGATCGCTCCGTGGGCGAGTCCCCCGGAAGTGGCGGCGATGACCATGACCGGCTCGGAGCCGGCCACCGCGAGCAATACCAGGCAGATCCCGTAGGCGAGGAGAGCGCCGACCACGAACGGGCGGTGCGGTATCCGGTCGTAGTGCCGGCCCCCGAAGATCCGCATCGACGCCGCAGCCACGCCATAGACCCCGAAGAAGAGGCCGGTCGACCCCACCCCGCGGTCGGCCACAAAGGTCCTGGTGAACGTGAACAGGGTCTCGAGACCGATGCTGAACGACAGGGTCACCCACCACAAGGGCAACAGGTTTCGCTGGGCCAGGGCGGCCCAGAAGCCACGTCGGGGACGACGGCCCAGTATGGGGAGGACGGGCAGACGCCACACCAGAGCCCACGACGAGATGCTCGCCACCGCGGCGAGGACGAAGAGAGCGGCGAAACCGAACCCGTCGATGACCAGGTCGCCGGCCACCCCGCCAACCGCGATGGGGAGCAGACCGGAGAGACCGAGCAGAGCCAGGCCCTGGGTGCGGTGCTCGGTCGGAATCGAATCCGCCCCATAAGTGAGCATGGTGGTGAACAGGGCGATCTGCAGGACTCGTTGCGAGAGGAAGAGCACCCACAGCAGCGGCCCCCAGACACTGGTCGTGGCCAGACCGAGGACCACGGCTGCGTTGAGCAACCCAGTCACGAGGAGAACGGTGCGGCGGTGGGTCAGATCGAGGATGCGGCCGAGAGCGGGGCGAAAGACCAGCCCGAGCACCGCCGCCGCGGCGTAGAGAGCCCCGATCAGGGATTCGGTGATGCCGAGGCCCTCTAGATAGCCGGGGAAGTGGACCATGAGGACGAATGACACTTCTTGGAGGATGGCGGCGGCGAACACCTTGGCGAAGTTCGGGCCGAAGCGGGCGGTGGACATCAGCCGATGCAAGGTAACAGCCCATGAGGACTGGGCAGGTGGCCTAGTCGACCGGCCTCGGTACGCTTCGCGGCGATCGTGATAGGCGGGGCGCTAGGGGTGCCCTGAACCCGAAATCCTCTCCATGCGGGGCTGAGTTCCCCGCCCGAGGGGCGACGTGACGTCGGGGCTCAGGCCCTGACGATGGAAACGAGACGTTGACGGCCGGGTCCTGCGCGGCGGAGCACCACGAACCGGGTCAGATCCGGAAGGAAGCAGCCCTAAGTGGACCGCTCCGGGTGCCGCAGGGAAACCTGACCCGAGTCGACGCCCATCGTCGACGACGCCCACGCCGCTTCGAAGGCGGGGGCACGATCAACCCGATTCCTAATGCAGGGCGTCACGGATACGTGACGGATTGCATAGAGAATCAGGACGCCTCGACCGGGATCGGACGGTTGTCGCCGAGCGGGTACACATTGACGTAGACATCGCTCGGTACGTCGAGACCGGAAAAGGGAAGGGAGCGGGGCTCTTTCAGCCACTGGTCGAAGAACGCGCTCACCAATGCCCGGGTTGTGACCATGACGTTCCGAGCGGTGTTCGAGAATGGATTGACGTCCGGCTCCAAGAGGCCGCCGTCGGTGAAATCGCCGTGCTCGGCAACCGGCACCACTGTTCTCACCGCCCCGGACCCTGCGGCTTCGAATCGGCCATGGATCGAATCGTGGATGAACGTTTCCTTGGTGAGGTACATGAACGGCTGTTCGGGTGCGGACGCCCCCCGCTCATATCCGAAGGGACCGCCGACCGACTGTCCGTCGATGTTGAGTCAGGCGGCGATAGTGAAGTCGGCTCGACACATTTCGAGGGCCGATATACCACCGTTGGAGGTCCGAGCACTCCGACCCTGTCCAGGTCGATGCTGGGAGCGAGGAACGCGATATCGCCTGTCCCCTCCCGGATACGCTCCAGGACGAACGCCATGTCGGCGACTCGCTCCGCGATCTTCGGCCCGATCGACTCGATCCCTGCATCCATCGACTGGTCTTGGTCAATGAGAAGTGGTCGCCACAGCAGATCTCGGAGCGGCTGCGACGGGACCATCCCGACGATCCGGAGTGGTGGGTGTCACACGAATCGGTCTATCAAGCGC
>Ga0214468_1000046_pt1 | contig 34766 bp, 32 predicted proteins | sample RVTome_9_FD_187334 | JGI IMG/M metagenome (GOLD analysis project Ga0214468, IMG submission 187334) | Soil microbial communities from uranium-contaminated site in the Upper Colorado River Basin, Wyoming, United States - RVT155D38 HiSeq ...
ACCAGCAATTCGTAGGCGACGTCGGTATCCCTGATCTCGTTGACCAGCGTCTCGGCCTCCTCCGACCCTGGGTCGAGGGAGGGAATCACCGAGAGAAAGAAACCACCGGTGGAGAGGAAACGGGCCGACGCCGGGGTGGCCTCGAGTGCCTTCTCCCCTCCGACGTAGGAGCCGGTCGGGCCGTCCACCCGCGCCACCGAAGCCAGCACGGACAGCCTCGCCGCCAGGTCGTCGACCTCGACCGGGTCGGCATCGGGAGCGACGACTTCGATTGACCCCGCCTCGAAGGCGGAGAAGTCGTTCCTCAAGGCGTCTCCCACCTCCCGGGCGGTGGATCCTTCGGCGAGCACCCGGTCGTCGGACTGGCCCAGCCTGACCCCGAAGAAGGGAGAGCCGAGCACCGCCAGCAGGACGATGACGACGGTGGCGATCGGAATGGGGCGGCGCATCACCGTGGTGGCGATGCGGTGCCATGCTCCTGTGGTGTCGGTGCCGGCCCTCACCCGGCGGACCCGCAGTTTCTCCACACGCGGACCGAGCACGGCGAGAAGGGCGGGGAGCACCACCACCGCGCCGACGGCGGCGAGGCCAACCACCGCGATCCCGGCATAGCCAAAGGAGCGGAGGAAGGCGAGAGGGAACACCAACATGGCGGCGAGGGACACCGCCACGGTTCCGGCGGAGAACAGGACCGTCCTCCCCGCGGTCTGGACGGTGCGAATGGCGGCGTCATGTGCAGCCCATCCCGCCGCCTGCTCCTCGCGGAATCGGGAGACGATGAAGAGGGCGTAGTCGATGCCCAAACCCAGACCCATGGCCGTGGTGAGGTTGAGGGCGAAGATCGACACCTCGGTGAACCCGGTCAACAGCTGGAGGGCGAAGAGGGTGCCGACGATTGCGAACGCACCCACCGCAAGGGGCAGAGAGGCGGCCACCACGCTGCCGAATACAACGATCAACAAGACAAGTGTCACCGGGAAGGCGATCGCCTCGGACCTGGCCAGATCCGATTCGATGGTCTCCTGGACCTCGGCGAACAGGGGACCCCTCCCCCCTACCAGCACTTCGATTGGCCCGTTCGGCCCGTGGTAGGCCTCGGTGATCTCGGAGGATCGCTCGAGGACGGTTCCCTGGTCACCTTCCAGCGATGCGAAGACGAGAGCCTCATCGCCGCTGTCGCTCCGCAAGGAGACCGGCGATCCGAGCGTCCAATACGAGGACACCTGCAGCACACCCTGCTCGCTGGCGATCTCGTCGACGAGGGCAATACCGGCCGCAGTCACCTCAGGGTCGTCGACGGAGCCGTCCCGGGCTCGAATCACCATGATCACGTCGGGGGGCGTCGAGCCGAACTCCGCGGCCAGCGCATCAGCGGCGGCTACCGACTCGGCGTCGGGATCCTCGAACCCACCATTGGAGAGAGAAGAGGCAACACCGCTTCCGAACATGCCCGCACCCACCGTGGCCAATACCGCCAGCGTCAACACCCAGACCCGGTACCGGACCACGAACTTCGCCAGCTGTCTCATGCTGTCTCCTTCTCTCTACCAGCGATAAGTGAGCTGCGATAACCTACCGTTGTTATCGGGGAGCTGTCAAGTAGACCGGCCGAGATGCCGCACCGTCGGTCTTTCTCCCCCAGGAAGGAGCTTCGCACGAGCAAGAGCGAGCTGAGTCCGAACCGGCTTTCGTAGCACCCGAAACGTCTCGTAAGGAACGTAGATCTCTGGCGGGAGCCCGATAAGGCCTTCGAGCACGGTGTGATGCCCGTGCCGAAGACGAGCTTCGTGAGAGGAGATCCCGGTTGTCGGCGGCTGAGTGCAATTCCTGGCCTTGGGAAGATCACTAACTTCCGCAGGAGGAACAGGGGTGTCAGGTGTCCGGATCCAAAGTGACGGTGGGAATGAAAGCCTGGTCCACCCACGACTGGTCCACGGCGTATAGCGAGCTCGAACCGCTGCTACGAGCCCCGAAAGTGGAACCGGAGCAACTCGAAGCACTGGCGGAGTCCGCCTGGTGGCTGGGCAAGGTCGACGACACCATCGCAGCTCGAGAGCGCGCCTTTTCCATGTATGTGGATTCTGACCGCGATGTCGACGCCGCCCGAGTGGCGATTCAGGTTGCGGAGAACCATGCACAGCGTCTCGAGTCCTCCGAGGCTCGTGGTTGGATGAGACGGGCCGCCCGTCTCCTCGATGGATTGAGGGAGACCGCTGAGCTGGGTCATCTGCGCCGACTCGAATCGGTGGTCGCGGTAGGGGCCGAAGGGGGCTTTGAACACGCATTGGAGCTGGCGCGGGAGGTCCAGCGAATCGGAAAGGTGACAGGCAATCGCGATCTGGAGATGCTGGGCATCCACGATCAGGGTCGATTTCTCGTAGCCGGCGGAGAGGTCGCCGAGGGCTTAGACCTCATGGAGGAAGCAATGGTCAGTGTGGTGACCGGTGAGCTCACGCCACTCGTTACAGGACGCATCTACTGCAACATGATCGAGACGTGCGCGTCGACGGCCGACTACAGGCGAGCCAGCGAGTGGAGCGATCGAGCCATGAGGTGGTGTGAGGAGATGGGGCACGCCGGCGGCTATCCCGGAGTGTGCAGAGTTCGCCGATCCGAGCTCATGCGTCTGCGCGGGGCTTGGCCCGCTGCCGAAGCCGAGGCCAACAGAGCAGCCGACGAGCTTCGGGATTTTGGACCCTATATGGCGGAGGCTTTCAACGAGGTAGGCCTGCTGCGCCTCCATCGTGGCGATCTGGACGGCGCCGACGAGGCGTTCAGGCGGGCCCACTCCCTCGGCGCCAATGCCATGCCCGGGATGGCAATCGCCAAAGTGGCAAGGGGCCAGCCAGATGTGGCCCACTCGATGGTCGAGTCCGTCCTGAGTGGAACCGAGTCCCCATTGGCACGGATCAAGCTGCTCCCCGCGGCGGTGGAGATCGCTCTGGAGGCATCCGCGCTGGAACAAGCGAGAGAGCATTCGGAGGAGCTCTCCACGCTCGCCAACGACTTCGGGTCAGAGCTCTTCAGCTCGTTCGCACTCCAGGCTCGTGCCCGCGTCCTGACAGCCGAGGGTCGACACGAAGAGGCGCTGGCGATCCACCGAAAAGTGGTCGAGAGCCTCATCCCCCATGGACTCCCCTACGAGATCGCCAGAGCACGATGCGACCTCGGGTTCTCTCTCATCGCCAACGACATCGCGGACCTCGGGCGTCTCGAGCTGGATACCGCCCGTGAGAACTTCGAGCGGCTCGGAGCAGCCACCGCCCTCGAATGGCTGCAACGCTCCATGGTCGATGGACGTCGAACCCAAATAGCCAGCGTCATGATGTTCACCGACATGGTGGACTCCACCAGGCTCATCGGTGTCATTGGCGACAAGGCGTGGGCCGATCTCGTCGCCTGGCACGACCGCAAACTTCGGATGCTGGTAGACCGCCACCACGGAAGGGAGATGGACCACACCGGTGACGGGTTCTTCATCGCCTTCGATCGGGCTACCGACGCGGTGCGATGCGGCATCGAGATCCAACGGGCCTTGCACCAACATCGGAGAGAGTCGGGCTTTTCCCCAAAAGTGCGAATCGGCATCCACGCCGGAGTCGTTCTCGAATCGGAGAAGAGGCTGCTCGGCCACAATGTTCATCTGGCTGCTCGAATCGTCTCGGCCGCGGAGGAGGACGAGATACTCGTCTCTCGGGAGATCGTGGCGGAGTTGGGACCGGGCTATGGGATCGAAGCCACGCGGACACTGACTGTCAAGGGTGTCGACGAGCCGGTAGAGGTGGCATCGATTGTGTGGAGCTGAGCCTGGGGACCATGTCTGACATGCAGCGGTCCCCTCTTGTACTCTGCGGCGCCAGTCAACGAGAGAGCCGAAAATGGATCCTGCATCATTGAGAGATGTTCCTCTGTTCGCCGGTTTGTCGAGGCGGGCGCGCAAAATCGTGGCTCAACATGCCGACGAGGTGGAGGTGGCTGCCGGCACCGAGATCGTCTCGGAAGGGGCTCTGGCCCACGAGCTCTTCGTCATTGTCGAGGGAACAGCCGAGGTGTCCGAGGACGGGACCAAGATCAATGAGCTGGGGCCCGGGGGCGTCGTTGGTGAGATCGGGGTTCTGAAGACACACAAGAGAACCGCGACGGTCACGGCCATCACACCGGTCAAGGCCATCGTGGTGTACGGCCCGGAACTGACCGCCCTCGGCGAGACGATGCCCGAGGTATTCACCGAGCTCGAGTCGCTGATCGAGGAACGCCTCTCGCGGTAAGGGATCAGTGTCGATGGTGGTGCCATCGCCGACCTCGACCATTCCCCCCATCCAGGATTATTCTGATAGACCGCTGTCTACTTGGGGCGGTCGCCGCCGGAGGCGAACTGCTCTGCAGTGGCAGGCGAAAGGGCCCATAGCTCAGCCCGGTTAGAGCGCATCCCTGATAAGGATGAGGTCGGAAGTTCAAGTCTTCCTGGGCCCACCAGACCGACCTGGGACAACACTAGAGTTTCCCGACCAGGGAAGACGCCTTGATGTGGTATCTCACCTGATCTCACGAAGCTAACTCCCGAGTCTCGCCCAGTCTTGTGACACATACGTGACACAGTCGGAGCCGCGTGACGAGGCAGTGCAACGATGCACGGCAACGCTTCGGCCCCAGGGTGACCCTGGCTGTATGGGTCGCTGTTCGAGAGGGGCCTCGAGAACCTGGCGGACCGGATCGAGGAACGCTGCGGCTAACGCGCAGGCTCCCACTCCGGGGCTTTACCCGTGTGAGGATGCAATGGTATACAGTCAGGGCGATGATGGCATTGGGGCCTTCTGACGGTCTAACGACCACGAACGGAAATGCAGTTCATGGAGCTCGCTGAGCACGACTGGGGGTGGTGAGCCGAGATGCTCATCGAAGAGGCATTCTCGGTCGACGCCCCCAGGGCGGAGGTGGTCCGATTCCTCTTGGACGTGCCCCGGATGGGCGCATGTGTGCCCGGCGTGGAGGACCTACATCGGGTGGATGACGCTCGATACGAAGCCACACTCGTAGTCCGCGTCGGTCCGATTCAGGCCAGGTTCAGAGGGGATGTGTCCATCGACGCCACCGGCGCCCCGGACACGATCGTGGCCAGTGCTAGCGGGCGGGACAGCACGACGGGCAGCGTGGCGCAGGTCAGGTTCTTTGCCGACCTGGTCGAGAGCGAGGACGGTTCGACGGAGATCCGCTCTGCGTCTGACGTCACGATCCGTGGTCGTCTCGGTCAGTTCGGGAGCGGAGTGGTGGCCAGCACCGCACGAGAGATGGTCAAGACCTTCGCACAATGTGCCGGTCAGGAGATAGGCGGCGTGGCTCCGAGCGCATCCCGATCGTCAAACACGCAGGGCATCGCTCCGGTGGTGGCGCGAGGGGTGCTCTCCTGGCTACGGGAGATCTGGTCCCGGATCTTCCGCAGGCGCGGACAAGTCAGGAGCAGGGACGAATGACCCGCTTCGTCGAGCCTCGAGATCTCCAGGAAGCCTGTGCCATCCTGGCCGATGACGAGTGGGGCAACAAAGTCATCTCAGGTGGCACGGCCCTGGTCCTGATGATGAGACAAGGCCTGATCGCCCCGTCGACGTTGGTGAGCATCGGGCGCATCGATGACCTGGATGGGATTCGCAAGGACGATTCGCGAATCACCATCGGGGCGCGGACGACTCACACGGCCATCGCGGCCTCCGCCGAGGTCCAACGATGGCTTCCAAGTCTCGCCGATGCGTGTTCGCGCGTCGGGAATGTGAGGGTCAGGAATGTGGGGACGCTGGGCGGCAATCTCGCCGAAGCCGACTACGCGGCAGACCCACCGACGGTATTGGTGGGTCTGGACGCTCTCTGTCATGTCATCGGGCCGCACGGTGCGCGTGTTCTCCCGGTTGCGGACCTCGCCACCGGGTTCTACACCACCTCGCTCGGCCCGGGGGAGATCATCACCGGGGTTTCGGTCCTAATCGACGAACATCGGGTGTCTGTCTACGAGAAGTACGTGAGCCGCTCGTCCGAGGACCGGCCATGTGTCGGAGTGTCCGCCACGGCACGGTACGACGGGACGAGCCTTGACCAACTCAACGTGGTAGTCGGTGCGGCGGTGGCGGTGCCTCGTCGTTTCGACGAGGTCACGGCTTCGGCACTGGGTGGCACTCTCGACGAAACGGCGAGGCGCGACATCGCGGCAGCGATCGGCGAGGCCATCGATCCGATCGAGGATGCCCGAGGCAGCGCCTGGTATCGCCGCAAAGTCACTGCGGTGCTCGTGAAGCGTGCCCTGGAGAGAGTCAGCCGATGACGACGTCCGCAGACACCCTGGTGCGGAGGGCTCGTGTGCTCGGTGTGAGCCTTCCCATGCCGGACGCGGCGGACCGTGTGGTGGGCACTCTCGAGTACACGGTGGACCATTCGGTGGAAGGCATGGTTCACGCCAGGTTGGTGCGTAGCCCATATCCACACGCCAGGATCATCGACGTGGACGTATCCGGCGCACTCGCCGAGGACGGGGTCCTTCGTGTGGTGACAGGAGCCGACATCGAGACGGCGGTCGAGATCCCCAACCCCTTCTTCGGGCTCACCCGTCGGGATCAGGCGCCTCTGGCGATCGGGAAGGTCAGATACGTAGGCGATCCGGTCGCGCTCGTGGTCGCAGAAACGCCACAGACGGCACGCGCCGGTGCCGAATCCGTGTTGGTCGACTACGACGAGCTCGCCTATGTCGTCGATCCCAAGGATGCGCTCGTCCCAGACGCGCCCGTGCTCCACGACGAGTGGCCCGGGAACGAATGCGGTGAGTGGAGACTCGATCGAGGCGATGTCGATGGGGCTATGTCCAATGCGACCCACTTGTTCGAGGCGACCTACACGTCACCGATGGCCAACGCAGTCCCCTTCGAGCCTCATGTCGCCATTGCAGTTTGGGTGGATGACTTCCTCGAAGTCTGGACTGCAACCCAGTGGCCGTCCGCCGTTCGTGGCGAGTTGGCACACATGTTCGACATCGACCCCGGAAAGGTGCAGGTGCGCGTCTTCCCCCTTGGAGGAGGATACGGGGCGAAGAGCCAGCTCAAGATAGAGCCGGTGGTCGCGGCAGCGGCCCGGATGATGGGCCGGCCCGTGCGATTGGAGCTGGACCGGGACGAGGTGTTCCTCACCACGGGAAAGCACCCGGCACGCATGAACATTCGAACCGCGGTCGATGCCGAAGGTCGGTTCATCGCCAGGGAGATCGATCTGCTGTACAACGGTGGTGCCTATGCAGTGGTGACCCCCAAGGCAGTGGCGCAGGGGCTGCTTCGCTCCATCGGCCCCTATCGCTTTCCCAACATCCGGATCCGCTCCCGGGGCGTCTACACCAACACGATCCCCTCGGGGAGCTTCCGCGGAGCCATGACCAATCAGGCCGCATTCGCCTACGAATCCCATGCCGATGAGATAGCCGCCGGCCTCGGGATCGACCCATACGAACTACGAGAGCGCAACCTCCTCGAGGATGGTGACCTCTTTGCCAGCGGGCAGGTGATGCACGACATCCACTTCCGTGAACTGCTCCAGGATGTCGCCAAGGTGATCGGATGGGGGAAGGAGAGGGCTTCTCCAGCCGGCAAAGCGATCGGGAAAGGCCTCGCCGTCATCATCAAGACCACGCCGCCCGGGACACGCTCCGAAGTGCGCGTGGAGGTGCATGCCGACGGTCAGGTGTTGGTTCACACGAATTCGGTGGACATGGGACAAGGGGTCCTGGGGACGCTTGCCCAATTGACCGCGCACCACCTCGGCGTCGACATCGAGAAGGTGAGAGTCCGGGATCCCGACTCGTCGACCTTCGACTCGATGACCGCCGGGAGTCGAACCACCTTCGTCGCCGACCATGCGATCGGCGAGGCATGTGAATCGATCCGGCGACAGGCGGCCGAGATCGTGGCTGGTCGGAGTTACGGCTCAGACCCGGGCACGACGCCCGACTACGAGGAGATCATGCGGGAGGCCAGCATCACCGCGCTCATCGGCGAGGGGGTCTATCAGAGCACGCCGAGCGATGCTCTGAGCAACCCGCTCGACGTCAAAGGAGAGGTAGCGGATCACTGGCATCAGGGCGCGGTGGCAGTGGAGGTGGCAGTCGATGTGGAGACAGGAAAGGTGGAGATACTTCGATGTCACGGCGCCGCCTGGGCGGGTCGGGTCGTGAACCCGATACGAGCCCGCCAACAGAGCGAGGGGAGCATCATCTTCGGAATGGGCCCTGCCCTGTTCGAGGAGGTCATCTTCGTCGACGGCCAGGTGTCGAACCCGAACCTCTCCGACTACATGATCCCCTCGATCGTCGACGTTCCGATCAACTTGACCTCGTCGAGCCTCGAATCGCCAGATCCCGACGCCGACATCCACGGCGTGGGCGAGATGACGATCCCTGCCGTTGCCCCGGCCATCGCCAACGCGATCGCCCGCGCCACGGGTGCGCGGGTCCGAGATTTGCCGATGACTGCCGAGAGAGTCCTACGAGCCATCCTGGGCGAGCCGGAATGAGCTCGAATTCGCAGCTGACGCTGAGCGTGAACGGCAACCACGTGACCGTCGAAGTGCCTGCCGACGAGGCCCTGGTCCACACCCTGCGGGACCGTCTCGGGTTGAGGAGTGTCCGGCCCACGTGTGGTCTGGGCATCTGTGGCACCTGCACCGTGCAACTCGACGGTGTGGTCGTCAGCTCGTGTCTGCTACTCACCGTCCAGGTGTCGGGTCGGTCGATCCGCACCTCGGAGGGTCTGACGAACGACGACGGCAGCCTGTCTCGCGTCCAGCAGGCCTTCGTCGACAATGGCGCCTACCAGTGTGCCTATTGCATTCCCGGCATGGTGATGACCGTGGAAGCCTGTTTCGCCGAGAGTCCGAACGCATCGGTCGAGGAAGTCAGGGAGTACCTCGCCGGCAACCTGTGCCGCTGCGGCACCTATGTGAGCATCCTCGAGGCAGTGACCGAGTTGGTGAAAGGAGAACGCGAGTGACCCGAAGAGAAGCGTCCGTTGCATTGCCCGGCGTCCGACTGGAGCACAACCTCCGCCTCATCGCCCACCACACCCTCGACGGTGCCCCGAACGTCGGCGAGGGGATGGCGATGAAGATCACCGGCGACGGGCGACGGCTTCTCTATGTGGCCAACGAGAACCCTCCCGTCGCGATGTCGATTCTGGACGTCACCGACCCGGCGGCACCCGAGCTCATCACCCAACTCCCCTGCGAGCACGATTCGGTGCGTGGCAACTCGCTGGCCCTCGCTGGAGACATCCTTCTCCTGGCCAAACAGGTGACGGCACCGGGTATGACACCGGCCGGGTTCGACCTGTTCGATGTCTCGACCCCGGATCAGCCGGAGGAGGTGGGTTTCTTCGATGCCTCGGGACCCCACTCGGTCGGCACCCATTTCGTGTCCACGTTCGACGGGAGGTACGCCCACATCTCCACAGGAGCGGCGGACTTCGAGCCGAACGACCCCCGCGATTATCAGTTCTACATGATCGTCGACATCTCGGATCCGACGGCTCCTCACGAAGTCGGGAGATGGTGGCTCCCGGGTCAGCGGAAAGGCGACACCGAGCACATTGTTCGCCATGAGCACATCGACTTCGCCTTCAGGGTCCATCACACGCTCAGCTACCCCGAGCGACCCGACCGCGCCTATCTGGGGTACATCGACGGGGGAGTGGTGATTCTCGACATTGCCGACCCAAACTGCAGAACACGTGTGTCGCCACCTGGTTCAGCGCCGGCCTGCGCATCTACGACATCAGAGACCCTTTCACGCCCAAGGAGATCGGGGCGTTCTTGCCGGAGACCCCGCCCGGCCAGAGAGCCTGCCGTATCAGCGACGTCTTCGTCGACGACCGGAGCATCGTCTGCGCAGCGGACCGGGCCAACGGCGGGCTCTACTTCCTCGAGTACACCGGCGATCAGCCGCTTGACTGATCGGACGACTCGTGAGTGAGGAGAGAGTCCGGCTGGCCGCTGTCGGCCTGGGGAGTTGGGGAAGTGTTCTCGCCCGGTCGGCTCTTCGGGGTGACCGCATCGACTGGGTCAACTGCTACTCGTGTTCGGAGGACTCCCGACGAGCCTTCCAGGATGGGTTCGATGTTCCCAAGGCCGCTTCTTCGCTCAAAGAACTCCTGTCAGATCCCGATGTCGAAGGGGTGGTGGTGACCACACCCAACGACTCCCACGCGGCCATCATCATCAGCTGTCTCGAGGCAGGGATCCCGGTTTTCACCGACAAGCCGATCACAGACACGCTCGTCGCGGCAGCTGCGGTGGCGAGGGCGGCGGAGGCGACCGGAGTCCTCGTCGCTGTTGGCCATAGTGCCCGGCGTCTCGGCGGGCACCGGGTCATGAAGCAGTGGCTCGAAGAGGTCGGTTGGGTGGGGTTTCGATGGTCGAGTGCAACTTCACCACGCCGCGCGGGCTGAGCCTGACCAAGGACAGCTGGCGGTTCTATGACGAACAGAGCCCGGGTGGCGCCCTGATCCAACTCGGAGTACACCACACCGACACCCTCCAGTACCTCCTCGGTCCGGTCAGGGCGGTCTCCGGACACCTGCGCCGGCTGCACACCAGGGCCGAGGTCTCCGACGCCACGATGGCCGTTCTCGAGTTCGAGAACGGCGCTCTCGCTTATTTCGGATCGGGGTGGTCGTCTCCCCGGATCTACGACATGCGCATCCAGGGAACGGACTGCAACCTCACCTATCGCCTCGATCCCAAGAACTGGGCGGATTCCCATCTCCTCGACGAGGCCGGGAGTCTCGAGGTCCAGGCCGGCGACGATAGAGAGCTCCTGGAGATGTCGCGGACCGACATGTTCCGGGAGGAATTGGAGGAATTCGCCGACGCGATCCGGGGGCGAGCCGACATCGAAGTGGGTCTCGAGGACGCCACCCGTGCGCTGGCCGTCGTGGAGGCGGCGATCTCGTCCTCGCGGCAGGAGGGGCGATTGGTGGACGTCGGGGCGTTGCTGACCGAAAGTCACCGGCTGAGAGTCTCCGGGCTTTGACCCCCGGCCGGTGGGCCCCGATTCAGGTGGTGCTCAGCAACGACCAGAGAATTCCCAGATGGTCCTGACGCTCCAGGTCCCAGAGAATCGCCAGTAGCTCGGCAGCTGCTTCGTCGCCCAGCCGGGGCTCGGCGGCGAGGAGGAACTTCTTGTCTATGTCGGCCCTGGTTGCCGGGTTCTCCGCCGTTCCTCTCGCCTGTTCGACCCGGCGGTGCAGCTCCCGTCCGTCGGTGAGCCGGAGCGTCAGCTCGCAGCCGTTGACCGGGAGATCTGCGACCTCCACAAGACGAACCCGCTGCTCTCCGAATTCGAGCAATCGATCGTCGTGGATTCGAGGTGCCCGGACCCCGTCGAACCACAGCCGCTGATCGTGGAGGACGATGCTTGCCAGATAGGCGTAGGAGAGGAGGGCCTCGAAGGTGCCGACGGGTCTCGAAAACCCGCCGTGTGTCTTGAAGTCCTCACTCGATATCCCGATCTCCACCGACTCGGTTTGGCGGGCATCGACTCCTTCTGACTCGATGAGGTCGAAGAGCGCGGTGAGCATCGTCTGCACGGGACTGGCCCCAGGCCAGAGACGGATAGCGATCTGCTCCATCTCCCAGTTCGTACCCAGATCTTCAAGAGCTAGATCGGGTTGACCCCCGTTGCTGTGGGTGTTGTACACCCCGCCATCCTCGTCGGTCAGGGGGCGGGCACCACCGACGAAGCCTTGTTCTGCCATCTGCGCAGCCAGCAGACCCGATACTGCTCCGCGAGCCTGATGGAACTTCACTGCCGGGGTACCCCATGAGAGGTAGGAGCCGGCTGACTGCGTCGCGGCCAGGCCGAGGGCGTGGAGCATGGTCGCCGGGTCAAAACTCTTGATTCGGCCAACCGCAGCTGCCGCTCCGAAGGGCCCGATCACACCGGGTGAGTGCCATCCCCGGGAGCGAAAGGCCGGATAGTCCAGGCCGAGGGCGATGCGGGCCATGAGCTCCATGCCAGCGATGGCCGCCACCAGGAAGTCGCGGCCCGAGGCACCGGTCTCCTCGGCGACGGTCATCGTCGGAGCAACGACAAGGGGTGTCATGTGACAATGTGCCGGGCGGTAGACGTCGCAGACGGTCATGGCCGTGATCAGGTAGGAGTTGATCAAGGTGGCGCCTCCAGGCGACGCCCGCTCCCGGCTCCCGACCACCGTCGAGTTCCCGGAGCCGAAGGTCAACGAGGCGGCGCGCCGGACCATCGGTGTCTCTTCGCTCAGGTCGCCAGCCAGAGCGCAACCCACGGCATCGACGATGAGCGTCTTGGCATGGAAGACGGCGGATGGGGTCACATCACGGAGGTCGAGCGCAGAGACGAACTCGGAGAGGGGGGCTTCGATATCCGTGACCACGGGGCACTCCGGGGGGAGGGGAGATTCGTATACTACCGTATACGTAGCACCATCGGCAGCGCGAGCTAGGAGTATCGGCATGGACCTTGGAATTGCGGGCAAAGGCGCGCTCGTCGTCGGAGCCAACGGGGGGATCGGGAGCGCAGTGTGTCGTGCTTTGGTTGCGGAAGGAATCGGTCGGCTCGCCCTCGGCGTGAGGTCCCGGGCCAAAGGACAGAGTCTCGCCGATGAGCTCCGTACCGATGCCGACGTCGACTTGCTCGTTGTGGAGTGTGATCTCGAAGACCCGGCAGCTCCCGAGCGCGCTGTGCAGAAAGCCCAGGCACTCGGCGACATCGACATTGTCGCCCTCTGCGCCGGCTCTTATCCGAATGGCGGGCTTTGGGATGTGACCGACGATGACTGGGAACGAGGCATGACCAGCAAGCTGATGGGAGCAGCCCGTCTCATGCGGGGAGCGATCCCCGCGATGATGGAGCGAGGATGGGGGAGGGTGGTGATCGTCGGCGGCATGCGCGGCCGGGCACCCTCCAACGCCGCCGTGATCGGTGGTGTGGTCAACGTCGGCATCGCCAGCCTGGTCAGTGCCGTGACCAAAGAGGTGGCGGAAAGGGGGGTCACCGTCAACGCCGTCGATCCCGCCCACGTCATGACGCCCCGATGGGAGAAGCGGATCGTCGCCATGGCCGAGGAGGAAGGGATCTCCCACGAGGAAGTCGTCGCCAAGATCCGGGGGTCGGCGCCGATCAAGTCGATGACGCCGGCCGAGGACGTTGGTTCGCTTATCGCTTATCTGGCCTCGGTTAGGGCAGGCAGCATCACAGGCAGCTCGATCCTCATCGATGGCGGGAGTTACCCCGGCCTCTACTGACGCGGCGCTTGCCGGCCTACGTCCCCAAGCGGTGGATCAGCGGCGAGACATCTGGGACCGAGGCGAGGTCGGTCAACTGGTCGATCGTCTCCAGGAAGGTCGACTCGTCTGTGGCCTCCCCGTATTTGGCGACCACATCGGAGATCTCCAGTGGATCCGTCGGATCCCCCTTGGGCGCTTCTCTGAAGTCGGTGAGCACAGACCCGTCGCTGAGTTCGATCTCGGTGCAGGCCGCGCTCGGGGCGAGGGTTTCGTCCGCCACGACCTCGACCTTCTCCCGGGCGAACCGGTCCACATCGGGGTCCAAACGCCGGGCGTCCTCGAACTGATCCGTCCAGCAGTTGCGATCATGGATGATCACCGATGTGAGGTACCGGGCGGACAACATAGCTTTGAACTTGTCGTCCCAGGCCATGGTGCCATGGGCCTTGTAGGCCTCGACCGGGATGGCGACCCGAACTTCCTCGATGTCTCCGGGACCGACGTCGTGCTCTGCGACCAGGTCGAACAGGGCCGACACCGTCGTCTGCAGCCCGCTACCCGATGGCCAGCGCTTCAGGGAGATGTTCATCATCTCCCAGTGCTCTCCGAGCCGATCGGTCACTCGCGACGGCGTGCCGCCTCCCGAAAAAATGCCCAGAATCCCACCTACTTCGGCGGCGATGACATCTTCGCCGGCGCTGTACTCGAGCGCGGCGAGCGACCCGGCCAACAAGCCGGAGAGAGCACCCCTGCTCTGATGGAACTTGATGGTCGGGGACCCCCACTGCGCCATGGTCCCGCCGGACTGGCTGCCAGCCAGCCCGAGGGCGTTGCGCAGCCCGAGGGCGTCGAGACCATGTATGACACCGACGGCGGCCGCGCCCCCGAAAGGACCGATGACGCCAGGGCTGTGCCATCCCGCCGCCCTGAATGCGGGGAAGTCGAGCGCCGAGCCAACCCGACATGTCGCCTCGAAGCCTGCCGCAAGAGCAACCAGCAACCGTTCCCCCGAGATGTGATGTTGCTCGGCCACCGCGAGGGCGGGGGCGACGACCAGGGGCGAGAGGTGGCAATGGGCCGGCCGGTAGACATCGCAGAGGTTGAAGGCAGTGATCTGGTAGCTGTTGATCAGGGTGGCCCCGGCCACGGATGAACGTGCGTCGGAGCCGACCACGGTCGAGTCGCCCCGGCCGCCGAGGTCGGACGCGAGCCCTTCCATGCGACTGGTCTCGGGGCCGCCACGACCGAGGAAGGCGCAAGCGAGGGCGTCGATGAAGAGGGCTACTGTTCTGTCCCGCACTTCCGGTGGGAGGGCGTCGTAATCGGCACCCGCGAGGAAGCCTGCAAGGGATTCGGTCGGATTTTCTGTCATCGGATGTGCTCGCGTCCGCCTTGTTTGACTGTAGGCAACAGTATACAATTGTCGCCTTCACGCCACAGCAGTCACAAGGAGCGGTCGTGACCAACGACGATTTTTCATCCTGGATCATGCACTTTCCCGGCAACGTCATGTGGTCCAACGCCACTCTGGTGACCAAGGGCATGGCGCCTTACGGCGCCGTTGCCCTGGGCGAGATCGATCAGATCTGCCAACGCCTGGCAGTCCGCCAGGACGAGCCGGATGCCTGGTGGGAGGAGTGGTCCACAATGGCTGCACGGCTGGAGGCAGTGGCCGACAAGGCAGAGGCCGAGGGGCGTGTGATGACGGCAGCGAACTACTACCTCCGCGCCGGGATGTACTACTTCACGGCAGAGCGGTTCATCGCCCCCGGCCCTGAGAAGCGTCATATGGGCGAGAAGGCGATCGACTGTTGCAGCCGTGGCATCCTGCGCCGGCATCGCAATGTGGAACGTGTCGAGGTGCCGTATGAGGATACGAGCCTGCCTGCCCTGTTGATGAAGGCCCAGCCCGAATCCGGGCCGGTTCCGACCGTCGTTCTCTTCGATGGGCTGGACAACTGCAAGGAGATGAGTGTCCTCTTCGCTGGGCTCGAGTTCGCCGCACGCGGCTGGAACACTTTGTCCATCGACGGCCCGGGTCAGGGAGAGTCTCTGCGATTGCGAGATATCAGGACCAGGTACGATTACGAAGTCGCCGGCCGCGCTGCCTATGACTACGTAGCCGCCCGGCGTGAGGTCGACCCCGACCGTGTCGCCATCATGGGCTACAGCTTCGGCGGCTATTACGCCCCGAGGATCGCCGCCTACGACGACCGCTATGCGGCGTGTGTCGCCTTCGGTGCAATGCACTGGGACATGCCGGGCTGGGTTTCCGAGATCCGGGACAAGGTCGCCCGCGACCCAAAGTCGAGTGCCACGTCGAATTTCCAGGTCCCCTGGGTATTTGGCGCGTCCGATCTCGACAAAGCCATAGAGGTGGCCTCGTCATTCAGCGCCGCCGACTTCGCCGCCCGAATCAGCTGCCCCTTCCTGGTAGCCCATGGCGAGAACGACAGACAGGTCCCGATCGAGGACGCCAGGAAACTCCTTGAGGCGGTCGGGTCGGAGGACAAGACAATGATTACCTTCACTGCCGACGACGGCGGCGCCGAGCATGTGCAAGTGGACAATCGTCAGGTCGGCGTGGACGCGATCGCCGATTGGCTGGAGCCACGGCTTCGATGACTGGCGGCCAACTCACGCTTCGATCCGACCTGCTTGGTATGCATTCGTATCCCGACATCGAGAGAAAGGGTGAGTCCGGATGACCGGGAAGCCTGTCGACGTCCTTGTCGTCGGAGCCGGCAACGCCGCCCTTTGCGCTGCTTTGTCTGCCAGGGAACAGGGCGCGGACGTGATGGTGCTCGAGTTCGCTCCTGAGGATGAGCGAGGCGGAAACTCAGCGTTCACCGCTGGTGCCATGAGGGTGGTGTACGACGGTGTGGACGACCTGCTTGACCTCATGCCGGACCTCACCGACGCAGAGATCGCCAGAACGGACTTTGGAAGCTACACCCGCGACGCCTTCTTCGACGACATGGCCCGGCTCACCGAGTACCGCGCCGATCCCGATCTCGTCGAAGTGCTCATCGACCAGAGTCATGAGACACTCAAGTGGATGGCGTCGAAAGGCGTCCGCTTCATGCCCATCTACGGCAGACAGGCCTTCGAGATCGATGGCAAGTACCGATTCTGGGGCGGACTGACCGTCGAGACCGTCGGTGGTGGTCCCGGTTTGGTGGAGTCTCTCGCCGCCGCTTGTGAAAAGGCAGGGATCGAGATCGTATACGAGACAAGAGCCACTGAGTTGCTGGTCGACGACGGCGCGGTGGTAGGGGTCAGAGTCGTGAATCAGGGTCGCACCCGCGATATCGAGGCCCGGACGGTGATCCTCGCCTCCGGCGGCTTCGAGGCCAACACCGAGTGGCGCACCCGATATCTGGGGCCGGGTTGGGACATGGCAAAGGTGCGCGGCAGCAGGTTCAACCTCGGCGACGGCATCCGCATGGCACTCGAGATCGGGGCCAGCTCCAAAGGGCAGTGGTCGGGGGCTCACGCCGTGCAATGGGACATGAACGCTCCCGAGTTCGGCGACCTTGCCGTCGGGGACAACTTCCAAAAACACAGCTATCCGTGGGGGATCCTGATCAACAATCGGGGTTTGAGATTCCTCGACGAGGGTGCCGACTTCCGCAACTACACGTACGCCAAGTACGGGCGGGAGATGTTGGCCCAGCCCGGACTCGGGGCATGGCAAGTATTCGACGCCAAGGTCGCACACCTTCTCCGCGACGAGTACAAGATAAAGCAGGTCACCAAGGTCAAGTCGGAGACGATCAAGGGCCTGGCCGATCAGATGGATGGCATGGACGTCGAGCAGTTCGTGAAGACGATCGAGGAGTACAACGCCGCTGTCGAAGACAGTGTGTCATTCGACCCGACCCTGAAGGACGGGCGAAGGACCGTGGGACTGACTGTCGGCAAGACCAATTGGGCCAACACCATCGAGGACCCTCCGTTCGAGGCCTACCAGGTCACGTGCGGGATCACATTCACCTTCGGTGGGCTTCGGGTGACCAGGAACGCCGAGGTCGTCGGTGGGGACGGGAACGTGATTCCCGGCCTGTTCGCCTGCGGCGAGCTGGTCGGTGGTCTCTTCTACTTCAACTACCCCGGCGGCACCGGGCTCACCTCCGGGTCTGTCTTCGGTCGCATCGCCGGCCGTGAGTCGGCGAAGAGTCTCGTATGAGCGACTGGGCCCCGATAGAAGCCGAAGGAGGCATGAGACATTCCAACGGCCCACCGGCGGTCCGGGCGGGGGACTTTGTCTTCCTGTCCTCGGTGAAGGGCGTCGACCCCGGGACACAGGTCTCCGACCACGACGTCTACAAGCAGCTCCGCCAGGCCATGGCCAACATCGACGTCGTGCTCGAGGCGGCCGGGCTGGACAAGGGCGACATAATCAAGGTCACGATCTACCTCGAGGGCTTCGGCGAGAACCGCCGCCATCTCGATCTAGTGTGGGGCGAGTATTTCGAGGGCAATCCGCCGGCCCGGGCCACCGTTCCAGTCGACAGCGTCGGTGTGGCGAGCGATCCCAGCGTGGCCCTCTTCGACGTGGTGGCCTGGCGTCAGTCTGACGCCGGACTCACCTGACAACAGCCTCGTTAGGTGTGTCTGCCCCTCATCGGTGCGTCCGGGTCCCCTTCCCATCCGTAACTCGGCGGGGCCGATTCCAGAGGGGGGAGGTCCCAGGCGCCCGTCGCCGGGGCCGAGTAGTTGTAGTCGTCGACGGTGACGTCGATCACCGTGGGCCGATTCGATGCGATGGCCTCGGCCACCGCCTGTGACACCTGGTCGGGCTTCTCGGCGGTCATCCCGACCGCTCCCATAGCTCGTGCCATCGCTGCCATGTCCGGTGTGTAGGGCTGGCCGGTTCGTCGACTGGCGAACCTGGTCGCCAATTCGCGCTCGGCGCCGAAGAACCCTCGTTGTTGGCCGTAGATGGCCCCGTAGCCTGCGTTGTTCCACACCAGCCAGACAACGGGGAGGTCGTTCATGACCGCTGTCGCCACCGCGCTGGAGTGCATCACGAATCCGCCATCGCCACAGACGGCGACCACCGGCTGGTCGGGGGCGGCATACTTCGCTCCGAGCGCCCCACCGATTCCGAATCCCATGGCGGCGAACCCCCACGCCTGAAGGAATCGTCCCCTCGCGGGAGCCTTGATCTGCTGGAGGAGCCAGTTGTGGTGCAGACCCACATCGGCGAGGAGGATGGAGTCGTCGGGCAGAACCTGACTCAGCTCGCCCACCACACGATCCGGTCGAAGCGGCACGGCGTCGTCGGCCTGTCGCTCGGCGATGTCACTCTCGAACTCGGAGACCCAACCGGCGGTCTCGGTCACCCACGCCCTTCTCCTCTCCACGCCGACATCATTCCGATTCCCGATCTCTGGAATGACCTGTCGGAGAAAGGTGCGTGCGTCGGCTGTGATGCCCAACTCAGGCGGATAGTTGCGGCCGATCTCCTGGGGATCGATGTCGACATGGATCAAACGGGTCGGCGGGATCTGGTAGGTCACGCCGGGAATCCAACCGCTTGTGGAGCGATCGTCGAAACGGGTGCCGAGAGCGAGGAGGACGTCACAGGTCCGGGCCGCCCGATTCGCCGCCAGCGTGCCGTTCCTTCCTGTGGGGCCCAGACTCAAAGCGTGGGTCTCGTCGATCGCGCCCTTGGCGAGGGGCGTCGTGATGACCGGGATCGACAAGGCTTCAGCCAGGGCTGCCAGCTCCGGCCCCGCCCCCGAGAGCAGGGCGCCGTTGCCGGCGACGATCAGCGGTCGCTCGGCGCCAGTGAGCATCTCGACGGCGCGGCGGACCACCTCAGGATCGGCACCGGCGCGCGTGCTGACCGCCCCCTTCCAGGTTTCCGCATCCGGGGCCTCGAGCTCGGTCTCCTCCACGAAGACATTCAATGGGACGTCGATGTGGACCGGTCCCGGTCGGCCACTCAACATGAGGGCGTATGCCTGGCGCATCGTCTGCGGCACCATCTCGGCGCGAAACGTCTGATAGCTGCGCTTCACGTATGGCCTGACCACCGAGATGAAGTCCCCCTGGAAGTACCTTCCGGTCTCCTGGAAGGGACCACGGTTGAAGTGCTGTGTCGGCACGTTCCCGGTGATGGCGAGAAATGCGGAGGAGTCCTGGAAAGCCGATGCCAGCGCCATCACCAGGTTGACCGAGCCGGGGCCACACGATGTGTAGGTGGCCACAGGGTTCCCGGTGACGCGGAAGTAGGCGTCGGCCATGAATCCGGCAACGCTCTCGTCGTGGGTGGTGACCGTGGTGATGTCGTCGCGCCGGTCGTAGGCGGCATCGAGGAAGCCGAGGACGCCATGTCCGCACACACCGAACAGGTAGGGAACCCTCTGTCTGATGAGGTATTCGAGAATGATCTCGGCACCGGTGTTGGTCATCCCTCTTCCTTTGCCAGGTGAAGGCGCGTTGGGCTATTCGAGCGGTATCGGCCCGTCATACTCCAGAATGTACAGACCGCCCTTGGCGCGGTCCCCGGCGTAGACATAGCCACGATCATCGACGAACACATCGCTGATACGAGAGCCACGCTGGCCTTCCGGGGTTTCAGGGAGGAACCCTGCGATCTCCTTAGGCGTGAAGGGGTCTCGGATGTCGTAGACCCGCAGGCCCGCGCTGAACCAGGTCGCCACCGCGGTATTGGTGAGCTGTGCGCTCCCGGGCAGCGGTTCGTTCTCGTGCAGGTTGTGGGCACCGATCCGGCCTCCGACGCGATGGAGTTCGTCGAAGTCTTCCGGCACGGGAAAACTCGACAGCATCACCACATTCGTCTCATCGCGGATGTCCATGATCCAGTAGCGCTTCGGCCAGTCGGTCCCTTCGTCGCCGGTGGCCTCGTCCGAGACCAAAGCAATGCCACGGTCGAAAAGAGGGACGATGGTATGGGTGAATCCGGGCAGGGGCGGGTGGTAGTCCAGCCTGCTGATGAACTGCGGGTTTGTCTTGTCGCTGATGTCGAGGATGATGAAGCCGGCATCGATGTAGCCCAGGTAGGCCCGGTCCGGGCGCTGTGGGTACACCATCGTATGGTGGACCCGGAAGCCGAAGTCGTGGTCCAGGTGACGGGCGTAGTCCTCGCTGTCGCCCTTTCTCTGGCCGGGCAGCCACCAACGACTCACCTCCACAGGGTGTGCCGGATCCTCCAGATCCAGGATCATGTAGAACTGGTGGTCCTTCGAGTTCTGCTTAGGCTCGAAGTCGGCGGCACCGGTGGATACGTGGGCATAACGCCCGTCCATGAAGGACACCCGATGCACACCCTTGGAGTGGGGACCGGACGTGTCGTAAAAAGCGATCTCCCGCGGCTGGGCAGGCTCACTGACGTCATAGACGTGAAATCCGGCCGGTTGGATGCCGAACTTCTCGGTCTGTTTGGCCACCAGCAAGATGTCTCCATAGAGGGCCAATGAGTTGGCTCTCACGTCGGCGTGTTCCGTGGGTAGCTGGAAGAGGACTTCGGGCTGGGTCGGGTCGGTGACGTCCAGGACGGAGAAGGCGCCAGGCGACCGGTCGTTGGCCGCATACAGATAGCGACGGTCGCCGACGATCTTCATCGCGAAACCCTCGCCGACATTGGGATAGCCGTTCAAGGCATGATGTCCGACGAGTCGTAGGTTCTCTTCTATCCGCACGGGGGGCAAGGACATGCTTTGTTACCCTCTCTGGTCAGATCTACGAATCTGGACGGTTTCTCGCTGGACCAGTTCCGCATGCGAGAGTATACAAAGGAAAGACCTGCAAGGTCGCCCCTATCTGCGGATTGACGTATGGAATCAACCTACGAAAAGCTTCGTGAAGGGATCGTCTCAGGTGAGTATCCGCCCGGGACTCATCTGGTGGAGACCGCGCTGGCCCATACCCTCGGCGTCAGCCGCACGCCGATACGCGAGGCGCTCAGTCGGCTTCAACAGGACGGGCTTGTCGAGCGGGGAAGTCGTGGTCTTCAAGTCCGAAGGCGCAGCTCGGCCGAGATCCTGGAGATCTTCGAGGTCCGCATCGTTCTCGAGGGCACTGCCGCCAAACTCGCTGCCGAGAGGCACACCGAGGTCGATCGGATCCGTATCCAGGGCCATCTGGCGAAGCTGGAGGCGAATCAAGGTGCCGTTCCTTCGGTCCTCGCCGGCATCAACCGCGAGTTCCACCGTTCCATCTGGTATGCAAGCCACAACCGGGCCCTGATCGACATGCTGGAGCGGCTCTCGGTTCATCTCTTCCGTTACCCGTTCACCACATATGAGGCACCAGGACGGGCGGAAAGCTCACTGCTGGAGCACACCGAGCTCGCGCACGCGATCATCGAGCGGGACAGCGAGAAGGCTTCCCGGTTGGCTTCACATCACATGACGGTCGCCCGCAACATCAGGCTGGAGATGTGGAGCCAGAACCCGTCTCTGATGCAGGACGAGACCGAGGGCGCCCTCTAGGCGGCTCTCTCGTCGCCTGTCCGGAAGTCGCGCACTGTGTTCGCCCACACTCCCACCGCGGCGGCGTAGAAGATCGGCACCAGTCCTCCGAGCGTCAGAGCCGCGCTCACTCCCAGCAACCCGCTCAGCCAGCCCATCTGTAGGTCCCCGAGAGCGGGCCCTCCTTGAGCAGACATGCTGTACAGGGCGCCCACCCGTCCCATCAGCCGGTCGGGGGTGGCCAACAGGACTCCGGCGTGTCGCAACGTGGTGCATAGGGCATCGCAGACTCCCAGACCGGCGGCGGCAGCGAGGGCCATGGCTAGTGAGTTGCTCTGGGCGAGGAGCACGGCGGAGACTCCATAGCCCATGGTCCCGGCCACGATGAGCCGACCCGCCGGAGCGGAACGGGCCACCAGCCGATAGACCACCACAGCTCCCACCAGTGCGCCGAGCGGGGGCGCTGCGGCTAGGAGCCCGTACCCAGCCGGGCCAACCTCGAGCACATCCACCGTCAGAGCCGGCAGCACGACCCGGTAGGCCGCGAAGATCATCGCGGAGAGGTCGAGACCGAGGAGGTGGAGGATCAGCGGGCGATCCTTGACGAACCGGGCTCCCTCCCTGATGCTGGAGGGGAAGTTCATCGCACTTGGCTCCGGTTGGACATGCGGGATGCGGAGGAACGCCACGATCACGATCAGGGCGAGGAAGCTCAACGCGTCGACCGAGTACATGAGCCCGGGGCCCCCGACCACGATGAAAAGGCCACCGAGGGCCGGCCCTACCAGCTTGCTGATCTCTGCGACCGGGTTCATCAGAGCCACTCCTCGCACCAGGTCCTCGGGTGGGAGGAGGGCGGGGAGGACCGCTCTGCGAACCGGCCGGTCGAAGGCAGCGGCGGCGGTGTTGACGAGCACCGCCAGCAGGATGTGCCAAGGCTGGACGACACCGGCGAGAGTAACGACGGCCACGCCGAGACTGGCCAGCATCGAGACACCCTGGGCGACTTGGAGCAGTCTCTTCCGGTCGAGACGATCGGCGAAGTAGCCCCCGATCGGGGACAGCAGGAAGATGGCGATCCCCTGCGCCGCACCGACCAGCCCGACCTGAAGTGTCGAGCCGGTCAGCTCGTACATGTGGTAGAGCATGACGACGAGCGTGCCCTGCGTCCCGATCTGGGAGATGACGACGCCGATGAGATACCAGCGGTAGTCGCGGTGCTTCAAGACTTCGGGGAATCTCGGTCTCAGGTTCATGTGTGAGGTCTGGAGAGAGTGTCTTGAGTTTGGTGGTCAAGAGTGGAGCCGTGCCTTGCGGCACGGCTCCACTCGGACTCATGGGTTGTGGTGGTCTTCTAGTTTTCGAGGGCGAGCATCTCGTCGACGTACCGGTTGGCCAGGTCCTCGGCCGGCTCGTCGGTACCGGCGACTGTGAGCTCATCCAGTAGCTCCTTGAGGAGCGTCCCGACCTGCAGCGTCGTCGTCCCTGGTGGGATCTGGCGCTCGATCGACTGGAACTCGTCCTTGATCTCCGGGGTGAAGTAGGCGAGCCGCTCGGCCAGCTCTTCGGACTCCATCAGGTTGTACGACCTGATCGGCGAGGACAGAAGCTCGGTGAACCGGGGGATCACCTGCTCCGGCTCGCTGATGTAGCGCAGCACCAGACCGGCCTCACACTTGTTCGGAGTGTCGGTGACGATCGACAACCCGCGTGGGACGGCCATGCTCTCTCCACCCTCGTTGACCGGGAGCGGGAAGGTGAGGAAGTCCTCTCCATAGAGGAACCCTGCCTCCTGGAAGCTGATGCCACCGTTGGCACCTTCGTCGAGGAGCGGGAGGTCGTCGCGGATGAACGCACCCTGTGACTCGTCCTGGTCACCGATCATGAAGGTCGGGTTGACGATGCCCTCGTCGTAGAGCTCGCGGAGCCACTCGATCATCTCGAGGCCCTGCGGTGTCCTCAGGTCGGGGATGTTGCCTTCGTCACCGATGTAGGGGACACCGAAGCCGTAGGACCAGTAGAACATCCGGTCGGGGCTGGTGCCACCGGTGCCGAAGTACTCGGAGAGGCCAGGGAAGGCCTCCTGGAGCACCAGGGCCGCCTCGGTGATGTCGTGCCAGGTCGCGAGCGGGACCTCGATGCCTGCTTCCTCGATCATGTCGACGTTGTAGTAGATCATGTCGTTCCCGCCCTTGTTGGCCATGTGGTAGATCTGGCCGTCGAAAGTGCCGTCCGTCCAGGTGACCGGGAACACGTCTGCAAACAACTCGGGGTCCTCTTCCTCCCACTGGGCGACGACGTCGTCCATGGGCTGGATCACATCGGCTTCGATGTAGGCGGGCACCGTGTTGGTGTCGATCTCGATGATGTCCGGGAGGGGCTCGCCCGCCTCACGCATCTGCAGTGTGAGCGGCAGGATGTCGTCACCACGGATGTCATAGCTCACCGTGATGTTGTGATCGTCCTGCAGCGAGGCGAATGCGTCTGGCGGCACGGTCTCACCGTTGAACCAGAAAATGACCTCGGTCGGTTCGGCATCGGGCCCGCCGCAAGCGAGCGCCTCACCCCCATCGGCCACAGTGGTCCCGTCGCCTTCGGCGGTCGTGGTGTCGGTGGTGTCGTCGTCTCCACATGCGGCGACGATCATCATGATCACTGCAAGCAGGGCGATAAGAGATCGTCCCTGCTGTCGGCTGTCCTTCGTCGAGAGTTGCCTCTCTCTCAATTTCTCCTCCTCGTTCTACGAACTCACCGCGGGGCGGCGAATCTGCGCAGTCGTCCGATGCACGAGGCATTGGGCGCTGTAGGCAACAGTATACAGAAGCATCGACCGGGGGTGCAGGCCGGAGCGAATATTTGACCACGCGCGCAGGTCCGCGCGGTGGGTGTTATTTGCTCGATCCGGAGGTGAGCCCGCTCACGATGTACTTCTCGATCCTGAGATAGACGAACACGAAGGGCAGAAGGGTGAGGATGGCGAAGGCGGCTTGGCCCGGGTTGTTGGCCAAGCCGGTGCCGGTGGTGATCAGGAACAGCTCGTATGGGAGGGTTCGCGCCGCTGTGCTCCTGGTCAGGGCGAGCACGAGGTCGAACTCGTTCCAGGCCTCTCTGAAGGCGAGCACTCCGATGGTGAAAAGGGCGGGGACGGCCAGCGGAAGCACGATGTAGCGGATGCGCTGGAGGAAGCTGGTTCCGTCGACGTTGCCGGCCTCCTCGATGTCCCGGGGGATCTGCTGGATGAAGCCCACCAGGAGCCAGACGGCCAGGGGCAGGATCGTCCCGGTGAACACGACGATGAGTGTCAGCCGGTTGTCGAGGGCACCCACCGCGACGGCGATACGGTAGAGCGGAACCATTAGGCCGAGACCCGGGATCAACCGGGGCAGAAAGGTGAACAACAGGAGTAGGTGACGCCCTCTGAAACGGTACCTGGCAAAGGCGTAGGCCGCCGGCACCGCGATCAGCAGCGTCAGCAGCGCCGTGCCGAATCCCACGATGACACTGTTCAGGAACGCTTCCCTGAACCCGGGTCTGGTGATCACGTCCCGGTAGGCGTCGACTGTCGGGTCCGCTGGGATGAGTCCCGGGTCGGCGAACACTGCACCCCTGGTCTTGAGGGAGATCGACAGGGTGATGAGCACGGGCCCGATGGTCCAGATAGCCAGACAGGCGAGCGGAACCCATACCCATATCTTCTTCAGGTAGTAGACGAGTGTCTTCGGTCTCTTCATGACCGGAGCCTCGACTCGGTCCCGATTGGTCGGCGTTTCAACTGCCATCAGGAGTCTCCGATGTCGAACCGGCGGCCCATCATGAAGTAGATCAATGTGAGCAGGGCGTTGAGGACGAGGACCACCACCACGATCGCCAGTGCCGGATGGGTCTCGAAGTTGCGGAACGCCGTTTCGTAGAGGATGACCGGGAGCGTTCGAGTTGCACCGAGCGGGCCGCCACCGGTCATTGCCAGGACGACCCCGAGAGCCGTCATTGTGGAGTAGCTGAACCAGATGGTTGCCAGCACCAGTTGTGGCGTCACCAGCGGCAGCGAGATCTTCCAGGCGCGGGTCCAACCCGAGGCACCGTCGACGTCAGCCGCATCGAGGAGGGTCGGATCGACGGTCTGGAGACCGCCGAGGATCAGGAGGATAGCGAGTGGGAGATCGGTCCACACCTGGGCGACAACGACGGCGAACATCGCGAGTGTCGGGTTTATGAACCAGCCGACGTTCTCGATTCCGAACAGAGCCAACAGACGGCTCACCCAGCCGAAGTCCTCGTTGAACAACAGACGGAACATGACAGCGGCCGCCACTCCGGAGACGACGTAGGGGAGGATGGTGAGCCCTCGTAGGAATCGGAGGCCGCCGATGGCCTTGTTGAGTGCGAAGGCAAAGACCGTCGCCAGCGACATGCCGATGACGAGACACCCTCCCACGAACACCGCGGTCCTGTTGATCGACCACAGGAAGTCCGGATCGGTGAACAGATCGATGTAGTGCTGGAGGCCGACGAATTGGGGCTCTCCCCCGATCGTCTCGGTGTCGAAGAGACTTCCCCAACTCGCGTACATGGCCGGGAAAGCCAGCAACACGAGGACCATGAAGACCGCGGGAAGAGCCAGGAGGTACGGCGTGAGCTTGTGATGACCGATGAGGCTGTTGTGATCGGGGCCGGACCGGGCACGTCGACGCCGCAGCAAGGTCACCCTCCGAGGGGGACGTGGGACGGTGGGAGCCACTGCCCTCTCCTCCTGGGCGGTGTCAGTCATGTGTCAACTACGACCTGAGCTCGTGGGTGGATCGATTGCCCCGTGAAGCCTGGTGCTGAGTCTTGGGAGGTCTGTGTCAGACGTCTTGCATGCCACGGGTCAAACGAGCTCCTCACGCACCTTCAACCATGCCTCGATACCGGCCTCGGCCATCTTCTCATCGGTCCCGTCCTTGCCCCCGGCGATGCCGATAGCACCGACGATCTCTCCGTCGGCCTGGAGCAGGACACCGCCGCCGGAGATGTAGATCTCCCCGGCGAACATCCCGAGGAGCCCGTGATACCTTGTGGGCTTGGTGTCGATCATGTCGAGCACATCGTGGGTGTTCTGGCCCAGGGTGATCGCCGCCAGCGCCTTGCCCTTGGCCATCCGATCCCGGTTGGGCAACGCACCGTCGAGCTGGTCGAGGGAGACGAGCCGTCCGGAGGTGTCGACCACGGCGATCGCCGGCTTCATCCCGAGCTCGACCGCCTTCTCAGCCGCGGTGTCGATCAGGACGCGTGCTTCTCTGCGGGTCAGGGACATCTTCAGATTCCTCCAGGTCTCAGCTGGTTCCAGGTGAAGCGATATAAGCATACGAATGTATACACGGTCAACCTCCCACCGCACCGACGCATTGCCCTGAGCGCAGCCGCTCAAGACAATGGGATCGCCTTGCTCTTGACGAACCGTATCGCGTCGATGGCCGCCCTGTGCCCGAAAGTCATCCCGATGCCCAGGGTCGCCCCGGGCCCCGGGTATCCATCCCCGGTCCAGAAGGCCGAGGCATTCCCCACTGCATACCAACCGGGGCGTGGCCGTCCCTCGGTGTCGACTACCTGACCATCCTCGGTGGTGACCGGGCCCCCCTTAGAGCCGACCGACCCGCTCATTATTGGGGCCGCATAGAACGGGGGTTGCTCGATCGTCCCCAGGTTAGGGCTTTGCTCCAGCCGCGGGTCTCCGTAGTAGCGGTCGTAGCTGTTCTCGCCCCGACCGAAGTCCGGGTCGCGCCCCGAACCGCAGATGCCGTTCCAACGGTCGATGGTGGCGGCCAGGGCGGCAGGCTCGATCCCCACGCGGGCCGCCAGACCTTCCACCGCCGTGTCCGTCTCGACATGCGCCGGCGGCGCTCCGGTGGCCGCCAACCCGGGGAACGAGTACTTGGTTCGAAATTGCCCGTCGAAGACCAGCCATGCCTCCCGGTTGGGGAGCAGACCGTCGACTTCGAGGTGCATGGCCTTGACGAACTCGTGATAGGGGGTTGCCTCGTCGACGAACCGGGCGCCCGCCCGATTCACCACGATCTGATGGGGGACACCTCTCTCCCGTACCAAAGCGCGGGGATAAGGGCTTCCGGCGATCTCCTCGTCGGGGACCATCACCACCGGCATCCACCATCCCTCCGAGAGGTTGTCGACTGCGAGCCCGCTGTCGAGGGCGAGCCGGAGGGCCACCCCCGTGTTGGTCGGGGCGGCGGCGGTCGCTGACAGTGCTCGTGGGAGGAACGAGGCCACCATGTCGGGGTGGGCGTCGAAACCGCCTGTGGCGAGGATCAGCGCCCCGGCGGAGATCGTTGTCTCGGTCTCGTCTCCGCTAACCCGTGCCCTGATCGGTGAAGCACCGGGTACCACGTCGAGCAGTGCAACTCCCTTGGTCAGTTTCGCTCCGGCGCATATCGCCCCGTCGACGAGGGAGGCGACCAGGCTGGCGCCGTTGGTGAGGTTCCGCCCCCGCCGACGCTCCTCGATGAGGTCCCACTCGAATCGGGAGGGATACCGCCACTGCTCCCACTCGGCGTGTGTGATCGGCAGGTATCCGGGAGGAAGGAGGACGTCGCTCGCCTCGGCGACGAGATCGTTCAAATCGATCGGGGCCGCGTCGTGGGGCCGGCCCCCCGGAGACCAGCCCGGCAGGTGAGGGTGGTAGTCCGGATAGTTGGGGCAGGGAACGAAACGATGGCGGCAGTGGCTCTCGACGAACCTGGCCATCGGCCGTGCCCCCTCGACGAACGCCTCGATCATGGTCATGTGGTCGCTCCCGAAGACCGCCGCCAGGTACTCGATCGCGGCGTCCCTGCTGTCGTTGGTGCCCGCACCGGGTGGTAGCCACACCCTGCCGCCGCTGATGGCAGAGGTGCCTCCCCACCGTCCGGCCGACTCGATGAGCAGGACCGAGAGACCGGAGGTCGCAGCGGTCAGGGCTGCGGTCAGTCCGGCGGCGCCGCTCCCGGCGACGAGGACGTCTACCTCTCGAGGCAGGGCGTCGGCGAGCGCCGTGTCCGGGGGTTCGTGCGCGGGCCCGCTCGAGGTCAGGCCGAGGTCACCCTCCACCCGGGGCCTGCAGATTCATCACCACCAGCCGCGGGTCGGTCATGTCCTGGACCGCATACTTCGGTCCTTCCACTCCATGCCCACTCTCCTTCACCCCGCCGTAGGGCATCAGGTCGGCGTGATAGCTCGATGTGTCGTTGATGATCACGCCGCCGGCCTCGAGACGACGGACTGCGTCGAACGCCCGGTCGAGGTCCTGGGTGAAGAAGCCGACGTGGAGCCCGTACTGCCCGGAGTTGGCCACCTCGATCGCCTCGTTTGTCGAGTCGACGGATATCAGGGAAACCACAGGTGCAAATGCCTCCTCGGTGACCAGCGGAGAGTCGTCGTTGGGGGAGATCACGAGCGTCGGCTGCAGGACCGCGCCGTCCAGGTCTCCTCCCACGACGGTGGTGCCGGCATCTCTCGCCTCCTCGATCCAGGCACGGGCCCGCGCTGCGGCATCGGGGGAAATGAGCGGCCCGATGTCCGAGTCGGGGCTTCTCGGGTCGCCTGCCTTTAGTGAGGCCACCTTCGTTGTCAGCAGCTCGCCGAGCTCGTCGAAGACGGAACGGTCGGCCAGGATCCGCTGGACACTGGTGCAGACCTGGCCCGACTTCCGATAGCCGGCGCGGCCCACGAGATCGGTCACCAGCCCAAGGTCGGCGTCGGCGGCGACGATGGAGACGCTGTTGGAGCCGAGCTCCAAATGGGTCCTGGCAAGACCCGAGTTCTTTCGGATGTCCCGGCCCACGGCGGTGGAGCCGGTGAAGGTAACGAACCGGACGTCTGGATGGCTGACCAACGCGGTGCCGGTCCTTGCCCCGGGCCCGGGAAGCAGGGACAGATGACCGGCCGGCAGCCCGGCATCGGTCAGGGCTCGGGTGAGGGCGATGGCGGACAGGGGAGTCACACCGGCGGGTTTGAGGACCACACTGTTGCCCGCAGCGATCGCAGGCCCGACCTTGTGGGCCACCGTGCTCAGGGGTGCGTTGAAGGGTGAGATCGCTGCCACCACTCCCACCGGGACGCGCATGGTGAAGGCGATCCGGTTCTCGCTGCCCGGGGTCGCCGCCACCGGAACCTCTTCGCCCGCGATGCGTATGGCCTCTCCGGCGCTCAGCCTGAAGATGTTGGCGGCACGTTTCAACTCCCCGGCGGCGTCGGCCGGCGTGAACCCGGTCTCGGCTACGTAGTCGGCCTCGATCTCGTCTGCCCGCTCGTCCAGGAGCGCGGCCGCACGGTTGAGGATCTCCTCCCGCTGCGCCGGGGGCAACGGCTGTCTCGAGGCTTCCACCGCAGAAGCCACCGCGGCCTCGACGTGGCTCTCGGTGGCCAGCTTGAGCTCCGCCACGGGCTGGCTGGTGTACTTGTCGTAGACGGTGAAGCCCTCGTCGGACTCGGCCCACCCGCCTCCGATGAATATCCCCGTGGTCTCCCTGGCCGTCATCTGGCGAGCTCTGACATCCGAGCCGGGAGCTCGGCGGTGGGCTTCAGGATGTATACCCCACCTTTGACCCGATCGGTGGCGTAGATCGTGTGGTCCTCCGACACGTAGACATCGTTGATCTGGGCGGCCGCCTGTCCCGGCGGACACTCCGGGATCCAGTGTGCCAGATCGACGGGCGCATCGGGGTCGGTCAGGTCGTAGACACGGAGCCCGGCGTTGAAGTAGGTGACGAACATCAGTTGCTGGCTTCGGTAGCTGCCGGGACGGTTCTCGTGGAGATTGTGGGCCCCGAAACGTAAGCCACGGTCACAGAAGTCGCCTTCCGGGACGGGGCAGATCGAGCGGACGAACGGGTTGGTCTCGTCACTCACGTCGACGACACGAACCATGCGGGGGCCGTCCTCGCAGCCGTCTTTGGTCGCTTCGTCGGTCACCACGACGAGATTGCGGTCGGGCAGCGGCAGACAGGTGTGGGTGTTCCCACCTTCGTCCCATTTGATCCGCGAGATGGTGGTGGGCGACGTCGGGTCACTGATGTCGACGATGACCATGCCGCTGTCCCACATCCCGACATAGGCCCGGTCACCGTGGACCATGGCGTGATGGACAATGCGCTCCTCATCAGCGGGCCAATCGGGAGTCTCCCCTCCCTCGGTCCGGATGCCCGGCAGCCACCAGCGCCCGATCTCGCTGGGCTCGCTGGGGTCGGAGACGTCGACGATGAACCAGATGCGCCCGTTGTACCCCGGTGGGGTGGCTGATATGTAGGCGCGATCGCCGCCCTCGTAGACGATCCTGTGGACGCCTTCGCCGCCGGTGTCGAAGAACCCGACACGCTGGGGGTCTGTGGGGTCGGCGAGGTCGTATATCGCCATGCCGACCGGGCCGGTCCCTTGCTCCGGGACAGCTCGTGGTTGACCATGAGCAGGCCATCGGCGACTTGGACCTTGTGGCTGTGTGATCCCGGGGCTGCATCCCACTGCCTCAGGACCCGCGGGTCGGTCGGGTCGGAGATGTCGAGGATCGAGGTGGCTTTGCGCGTCGGGCCGAAGTGGGCCACGTAGAGGGTGTCCCCAAACGGCATGACCTGCATGCCGTCTCCGTGCCCGTCTAGGTCGGAATGGCCGACAAGCTCGATGCCGTCGATGTCGGCAGGGTGCATGTCTACTCATCTTTCATGTGATCTGCAGTCTTGTCTTCAACTGTATACAGTCACCGGTGGCCCGTCACCAATCTGCCAGGGGGCGACGATGACATTTCTAGTCGTGAGTTCAGGATCGATGGCGACAAACCCACCCGGTCTGTCGCTTTCTCGGCTTGCCGTAGGGGTGCCGGCGTGACGGATTCGGCGCCCGCTCCCCACCCCAGCCTGGTGGCTCTCCTCGCCGTGGGCGTCGTCGCCGGGTTGCTGAGCGGTGTCCTCGGGGTGGGCGGGGGTATCATCATGGTCCCGCTGCTCACCGGATTCCTCGCATTCGACCAGCACCGGGGCGCACGCCCATTCACTCGCGGCGATCGTCCTGATCGCCCTGTCCGCTGCGACAGGGTTCGCGGTGGCGGGGGAAATCGACCCCGCAGTGGGATTGGCCCTCGGCTTGGGAGGGATCGTGGGATCCACCGCCGGCGCCCATCTGATGCACAGGTTGTCACCTCGAGCCCTGAGGGCCGTCTTCGGAGTCATCATGATCGCCACCGGTGTCCGCATGTTCGCGGCTGGAGTGTCCGAATCCGGTACCGAAGTCGAAACCGTCCCCGCCCTCGCCATCGCGGTCGGGATCGGGCTCGTCGCCGGTATGGCCTCCGGTGTCGCCGGGATCGGAGGAGGAGTGATCATGGTCCCCGCCATGGTCTTTCTCCTCGGCATGGACCAACTTCTCGCCGAAGGGACCTCGCTGATGGCAATCCTATTCACCGCGGTGGCGGGGACACGGGTCAACCTGCGCAATCGGCGGGTCGATCTCCGTCTGGCCACGCTGATCGGGGTGGGAGGTGTCATCTCGGCGCTGGTCGGTGTCCGATTCGCTCTCGGGCTCTCATCGGAGACCCTGACCCGGGTCTTCGGTGTCTTCGTAGCTCTTGTCGGGCTCCGCATGGTCGTGAAGCTCTTACGCGAGCGGAGAAAGGTGTCGGAGTCGACATGACCGGGGTTTTGTCGACCACTGCGAGCACTGTCAGTCGAGTAGGAGAGGAGTGATCGATGGATGTGTTCGACCTGAATGTTCTCACCCGAGGAGCGGATCGAGAAGATCCTCGGTCGATACTCCGATGGCGACGTGACTGTGGCGTGCTGGGAGCCCGGTCAGCAGAGCAGCGACCATGCGCATCCCGAGGCCGTCGAGATCTACATGTGTCTCGAAGGTGGGGGGATCATGAGGACGGACACCGGGACCGCCGACATCGCGCCCGGGTCATTCGTGGTGCACCCGCGGGATGAGTTCAAGCAGTTCACTAACGGGCCTAAGCGGACCCTGTTGTTCCGGGTCCGATACGGACCGGACGTTCGCATGGTCGTCCGCGGCGAGTAGAAGGATGTTCGCCAGAACCGTTCCGATTACCGTGATTGAAGAGGAGCGATTCCTATGAGCAAGATCGTGGTTGGAGTCGATGGCTCTGAGGAGTCGGCCCGGGCGCTTACCTGGGCCGCTGATGAGGCAAGACTTCGGGGATTGCAGCTCGAGGTGGTCTATGCCTTCGACCACCAGCCCGAGTGGCTTCGATTCGGACCCCCTCCCGCCCTCGAGGGCCTGGCCATGGAGGGCATCGAGCGGAGTCAAGCTCAACCGGGTGCCAGGTCACCTGCGGAGATGGCTAGAGAACATGCCGACGCACTCATCAGATCGATGCTGGCCGAGAACGTTGGCGGTGACGTGGAGGTGCGACGGACGATCGCGGACGAGCACAAACCCGCCCCGTACCTGGTCGAGCGATCCCGAGATGCCGAGCTCCTCGTGGTGGGCTCCCGCGGACGGGGATCGGTTGGGAGCCTGCTGCTCGGATCGGTGAGCACCCACTGTCTCCATCACGCGGTCTGCCCGGTGGTCGTGATCAAGTAAGGCAGTTGGGGACGAGGTCGTGTTCCCGACTCGTGGCGGCCGGCCGCTCGCTCCGCGGCGGCCCGTCGGAGGCGGGTTGAATTCGGCGCTTGCCGCTGCCTGGCCGAGCGACCAGACCGACTTGTCAGCCTCGCGTTGTGTCGGTGAGGGGGTCATCAGCGTGTTGGCGTGCTTCGCCGCGGCCGTAGCGCTGAATGCCGCCGGCGCTCACACAGGGCAGTCTCGTTGGTTTCGCCTACCTCAGCCTGGTTGTCACCGGCGTCGCCTTCGTCCTCTGGATCGGCGGAGTGGCCCGGCTGCCCGTCTCCTCACCACCCCTGCTCGGATTGGCAGCCCCCATCACGCGAGTCATCGTCGGTTGGCTCGTCCTTGGTGAGGATCGGTCGCAGGTCGGTGGCTCCCTCCTGGCGTCGCAGCCACGACTCGAACAACACGTCTTCCTGGGTGAAGACATGGGGGTTGCCCGCCAGCATCTCGTATGGAGGGCGGAAACCGTCTTTCGGTCGCCGCGTAACAGGGGCACTTCACTGTGATCGACGGGGCAGTCGTCGGCCACCGTGATCAGGGTGTTGTAGTAGTTGACGTCGGTCATCCCCGATGATCAGCCATATGCGGGAAGGGTGGAACTCATGTCCCTGCAGTCGCACGCCGAGAAGCGTCGGGATGGGAGACCGTTCGGTACAGTCCGCCCATAGCCCCTAGTCAGAGGGCTCTACCCCGCATATGGCTGTCGGTCTGAACAGCCAGACACTCTCTGAGGACGACGGCGCATGTTGTGCCCCGGCGTGACAACGAGGAGGATCGCCAAGCGGGCTTGCCGCTTTGACTCAGGAACGCTCGGCTGTGCCACAGTTGTGACACAACCGACCGATGCGGTCGCGAAAGCCCAGGTAGAGGTGATGAGGCAGCTCGGCGCGCGCATCCCTGATAAGGATGAGGTCGGAAGTTCAAGTCTTCCTGGGCCCACAAGTCACCGACCTGGTGGATCTCGTCCTTGTTTGCACCGGCTTCTTCTTCTCTTTCTCGGCTTGCGGACAGGCTGCGTCCGCATAGTTCACTTACGGTCTCCCCCTATGGCCTATTACGTCGTCATCAGTGACCAGGCCCGCATAGATCGATTCCCTGCCCATGCGCGAACAACAGGACTGGGTAGGGCATGCGACGTACATGAATGCACTCGCCGACGACGGCTTCGTCGTTCTCGGAGGCCCGATCGGCGATAGCACCCGACACCGTGCGCGTCTGATCGTCAGGTCGAGCACCGAACAAGACGTTCGTGATCGGCTCGCCCGCGACCCGTGGGCGAAGCTTGGCCTGCTGGCGATTGAGTCGATCGAGGAGTGGGAGGTTTTGTTGGGCAACGAGCCCGGCCAGTGAGCCGGCGGGCAGTTCCCTATGGCCTTGCGGAGGGGCACTGCTATGTTGACTGCCGCGACGCAACGAGCATCGTCTATCGGTAACGCGGGCTCGAACTCCCCC
>Ga0214468_1000050_pt1 | contig 33661 bp, 22 predicted proteins | sample RVTome_9_FD_187334 | JGI IMG/M metagenome (GOLD analysis project Ga0214468, IMG submission 187334) | Soil microbial communities from uranium-contaminated site in the Upper Colorado River Basin, Wyoming, United States - RVT155D38 HiSeq ...
CGACCCCACGCCGCCGCAACGGAAGGAAAGGGATGGGTGACTCAGACCACTAGAATTCTCCTCGGGATGCATCGACGCCCCGTGCTCGACCCCGAACCGCTGTCCCGGCAGCTCCGGGAGCGACTCTTCACCCTCGAAGGCGCGACCGTGCTGGCGACGCTCCTCGATTGCCTGCGCGCGCTGTTCCCCTTCGACCGCGCCCGGGTGATGCTCGTCGAGGACGGGTCGCGGCTCTCCGTCCGGGCCCTCTTCGACGGCGAGCGGGTGGTCCTCCTGCCTGCCGGCGAACGGCCCGAGCTCGACGCTGCCGGCCACCCGGTCCTCCGCGAGGTTCTGTCCGGCGGCGCGGCGGTCGTCGTCCCGGACACCCGCGCACACGCCGGCTGGAGCCTGCCCGCGGAGCCCGCCGCCGAGGTGAGCTGGATAGGGGTACCGCTGCTCGCGCGCGGTGAGGTGGCCGGGCTGCTGACGCTTTCGAGGCGGGAGCCCGGTCCCTTCGACGAGGAGCACGTCCGGCTCGCCGAGGCGATCGCGTCCCAGGCCTCGCTGGCGATCGAGAACGCGATCCTCCACGAGCAGGTGGAAGCCTCGAAGGTGCGCCTGCGGACGCTCTCCCTCCGCCTCGTCGAAGCGCAGGAGCGCGAGCGCCGCCACGTCGCGCGGGAGCTGCACGACGAGGCGGGCCAGGCCCTGGCGTCGCTGCGCTTCGGGCTCCGCGTGCTGGAGCGGGAGGCCGCCGAGGGCGGTGCCGTCACCCCCCACGTGGCGGACCTCATCCGGACCACCGACGCCGTGATCGACGGCCTGCACCGCCTGGCGGCGGACCTGCGGCCGGCGAGCCTCGACCACCTGGGGCTCGACGCCGCCCTGCGCCAGTACGCGCGGTCCACCGCGACCACCTTTGGCCTCGCCGTCCGCTTCAAGGCCCGCGGCTTCCCCGGCGAGCGCCTGCCGGCGGCGGTCGAGACGGCCCTCTTCCGCGCCGTTCAGGAGGCGGTGACCAACGCCGTGCGGCACGCGCGCGCGAGCCGCGTGGACGTGCTTTTGGAGCACCGCGGCGACCGGGTGATGGCGATGGTCGAGGACGATGGCGTCGGGTTCGAGCCGGATCGCGTCCAGAGCGGGGAGCACTTCGGCCTCCTGGGCTTGCGGGAGCGGGCCGAGGCACTCGACGGCACCCTGACGGTGGAGACCGCACCCGGAGCGGGCACCACGGTGGTGATGGAGGTTGCGAGTGCCGATCCGCATCCTGATCGCTGACGACCACGTGCTCGTCCGCTCCGGCCTGCGGGCCCTGCTGCGCGCCGAACCCGACCTCGAGGTGGTCGGCGAGGCGGGGGACGGCACCGAGACGTTGCGCCTCGCCGCGTCGCTCTCGCCCGACCTCGTCCTGCTCGACGTCTCCATGCCGGGGGAGAGCGGCATCGCGACCGCGCGGCGCCTGAGGGAGGCGCACCCGGAGCTCGCCGTGCTCTTCCTCACGATGCACGAGGAGGAGGGCCTGCTGCAGGAGGCCCTGGACACCGGCGCCGCCGGCTACGTGATCAAGCGGGCCGAGGCCCCCGAGCTCCTCCAGGCGATCCACGCGGCCTGCCGGGGCGACGTCTACGTCCACCCGGCGATGACCCACGGGCTGCTGCGGCAGCCCGTCACCACCCGACGCCGGCGCGGGTCGCCGGAGCCCGAGCTGACCCCGCGCGAGCTCGACGTCCTGCGACTCCTGGTCCGGGGAAACACCAACCGTCAGGTCGCCGACGAGCTCGGGCTCTCGACGCGCACTGTCGAAAGCCACCGCGCCAACCTGCAGGGCAAGCTCGGGCTGACGAGCCGGGTCGAGCTCGTGGAGTGGGCCGAGGAGCACGACCTCTTGTAGCGGGCCGCACCGTGGCCCGGCGTCAGGACCGACCCGTCGCTGCTACCCTCCCGCTCGCATCCTTTCGGAGGCACCGCTCCTGTCCCTCGACCTGATCCTGCTCCTGGCCGTCGTCGGCGTTGCCCTCGGGTTCCTCGTGGGCGGCTGGGTGCGCATGGACGTGGTGGGTCTCCTCGTACTGTCGGCCCTGGCGCTCACCGGCCTGGTCAGCACCGAGGAGGCGCTTTCCGGCTTCAGCAGCCCGGCCGTGATCACCGTCTGGGCCATGTTCATCCTCTCGGCGGGGCTGTCCAGGACCGGCCTCGCCCATCGCATCGGCCAGCCGCTGCTGCGCTTCTCGCGCAGCCACGAGGCGCTCCTGCTGGCGGCGCTGATGCTCGGCGCGAGCCTGCTGTCGGCGCTCATCAACACCGTGACGGTCGCCGCCATCCTGCTTCCGGCGGCGATGGAGCTGTCGCGCAGGAGCGGCCGCTCTCCCTCCCGGCTGCTGATGCCGCTGGCGCTCGGCTGCATGCTGGGCGGGCCGTTCACCGCCATCTCCACGCCGCCCAACATCCTCGTGACGGACGCCCTCGAGACCGCCGGCCTCGAACCCTTCGCCCTCTTCGACTTCACGCCGATCACGGCCGCCATCGTGGTCGCCGGCGTCGCCTTCGTGGCCCTGGTGGGGCGCCACCTGCTGCCGGACCGCACCTCGGGACCGGGCACCGAGTCGAAGGGCGAGCTGGAGAGCTCCTACGAGCTCGGGGAGCACCTCTTCGGCACCCGCATTCGGCCCGGCTCGCCCCTCGCCGGCCGCACGCTCGCCGAGAGCCGGCTCGGCTCGGCCCTGCATCTCACCGTGGTGGCGATCCGGCGAGACGGCGAGCTCGAGCTCGGCCCGCGCACCACCGACGTGCTGCGCGCCGGTGACACGCTCATCCTGCACGGGCGCCCCGATCACCTGAAGCGGCTGCACGGCCGGGAGCACCTGCGGGTGGAACCCCGGGAGGCGATCGACGGAGAGACGCGCTCCCGCCTGGAGGTGGCGGAGGCCGAGATCGGAGAGGGGTCGCCGCTGGTCGGCTCGACGCTGGAGGAGAGCGGCCTCAGGCGGGAGCACCGGGTCCACGTGCTGGCGCTCGCGGAACGGGGCAAGACGGAGGAGCCCGCGGACGAGCTGCGACGCCGGCGGGTCGCGGCGGGCGACCGCCTGCTGCTGCAGGGGGAGCGCGCGGCCCTGGAGGAGGTGTCGCGACGGGGCCTGGTGGGGGAGCTACGCTTCGTGGACAGGGCTCAGGCGGACGCCCTCTCCGGCGACGGCGCCGAGCTGATCCCGGTGCGGGTGCCGGAGGGATCGGTGCTCGTCGATCGCGATCTGGTGGAGAGCCGCCTCGGCAACGCCTTCGGCCTCACCGTGGTCGGAATCGTGCGGGGCGAGGATCATCTCGCCATGCCCTCGCCCGAGGAGACGGTGCGCGCGGGGGACCTGCTCCTGCTCCAGGGCTCCGCCCGCGAGCTCGAGGTCCTCGAGGGGCTCCAGGAGCTCGAGATCTCGGCCCAGACCCCGGCCCAGGCGGCAGAGCTCGAATCGCAGCAGGTCGGCGTCACGGAGGTCTTGCTGTCGCCGCGCACGCGGCTGGCCGGCCGCACGCTGGCGGAGCTCCTCTTCCGCGACCGCTACGGCCTCACCGTGCTCGCCGTCTGGCGGGAGGGGAACGCTCACCGCACCGGGCTGCAGGAGCTGCCCCTCCACTTCGGCGACGCGCTGCTGGTCTACGGGCACCGCCGCCGCCTGGAGGCCCTGGCCCGCGACCCCGACTTCCTCGTGCTCGACGAGGCCGCGGCGCGGGCGCCGCGGCTGGAGAAGGCCCACGCGGCGGCGGCGATCATGCTGGCGGTGCTCGCCGCCGCCATGCTCGGCCTGGTGCCGATCGCCATCGCCGCCCTCACCGGCGCGGCGCTGATGGTGCTCGTCGGGTGCCTGAGCATGGAGGAGGCCTACCTGGCCATCGACTGGAAGGTCGTCTTCCTCATCGCCGCCCTGTTGCCGCTGGGAACGGCGATCGAGAACAGCGGCGCGGCGCGGATGGGCGCGCAGGCCCTGCTGGCGGCGGTGGGCGACCTCGGCCCGCGCTGGGTGGTCGCCGCGCTCTTCGCCGTCACCGTGATCGGCACGCAGGTCATCCCCACCTCAGCGCTGGTGGTGCTCATGGCACCCGTCACCCTCAGCGCCTCCGCCACCCTGGGGATCTCGCCCCACCTGCTGATGATGACGGTGGCGATCTCCGCCTCCTCGAGCTTCGCCAGCCCGCTGTCGCACCCGGCGCATCTGCTGGTGATGGGCCCGGGAGGCTACCGGTTCCTCGACTACGTGAAGGTCGGTGCCCCCTTGACGGTCCTCGTCTTCCTCGTCTCGGTGGCGCTCCTGCCGGTCCTCTGGCCCCCGTAGAGCGCGGTGAGGGCCGAGTGGAAACCGAAGGGATCTTCGTCTTCGGGGCCGTCGGCTAGACGGAGCGCCTCCGGAGGACGAGCAGCCCCATGCCGGCGAGCAGGGCGACGAGGCTCGCCATGGCGCCCTGCCCGAGGGTCGGAATCTCGAGCACGGACGGAGGCGCCGCGCACCCGGTGATGGTCGAGTCCGTCAGTGTCACGTCGGTCGTCGCCAGGGCTCGCCCTTCCCAGATCGTGTCGGTCATCGTGGCGGCGGCCCCCGAGAGGACGTTGCCCGCGAACGACGTCACATCCGTCATCGTCACAGCGTCGGCGGTCCACCAATACACGTTGCACGCCTGCGCTTCGTTAGCCATGACCACCTCGAAGCCAGCGCCGCCGGTGAGGGCGCCGCCCGGTGGGCCGCCCGGTGGGCCGGTCCCGATCCTGAAGACCCAGACGGCATTGGGGTCTCCCTCTCCGTCGAGCGTGATCGTGACGGCGCCGACGATCGTGGTCCCTGCGGCGGAGCAGTAGACACCGGGCGGGAGCGTGGTGGTGACGATCGGAACGACCCCGTCGCAAACCGGGTTGAGGATCGGGACCGCGTCGTAGGCGTCGTCGAAGGCACTGACGACCGCCGCGGCGACCGGCGCGTCGACGTCCCCCGTGATCGTGCACGGCCCGGTGTCGGTGATCGAGTTGCCGGTGGAGCCCACGTCTCCGTCGATGGTGGAGGTGGTACAGGTCACCGTCCCGGAGGTCGGGATGCCGTTCGTACCCAGGACCGTGTAGCTACCCGCCGTACCCAGGTCCGGCGCCACCGCCTGGGCCCGTGCCGGGGCGGCGTACGCCAACGAAACCAGGGCGGCGAGTCCGACGCTGGCCAGAAGTCTCGCGTGCGTGAGGTTCATGTTGACTCCTCTTCTTCCTGCGCCAGGAGACTCGTGCCGACCCCTGGCCTACGGGGAGGTCGTCCGTCGTGCGTCAGCGTGCTTCCTCAAGCACTCTAGCACTTTTTCTGCGCATCAGGGTAGTCCGATCGCCCGTCGTCGGGGACCCGCACTTTTACCCTGCGCCCTCGCGCCGGGCCTCGACCGTGTCCACCACGCCGGTCAGGTAGACCACGCCCTCCCGGGTCTGGACCTCCACCTGCCGCGCCTTCACCGTTTCGTCGGCCTCGAGCGACGCCTCGACCACCGAGGTGATGCCGGAGTCTGAGCTCCGCGTGCGCTCGGGCACCATGGACGAGGCGCAGCCGACGAGCGCGAACAGCCCGGCGACGAGGAGAGAACCTGTCAAGGTTGCGGATACACGTCTGATGCTTGTCACCGTCCTTTCTGAAAGTGGGTCGAGCGTACTGCCCGGCCGGGTCACGAGGAAGCGCAGTTACTACCCGAACGGGGTGTGGCGTCGGGGGTAGAAACTACGCGCGCGGCGCCGGGTCCACCTTCCGGATGGGGGGCCCCTCGCGCTTCCGGTCGAGCTCGGCAACCAGCGCGAACAGCTGGTCCAGGGACGCGGGCTTGAGCAGGTGAGCGTCGAAGCCGGCCCGCAGCAGGCGCACCGGATCGTCCTGGTACCCGGTGAGGGCCACGAGCATCATGCGCTTGCCGAGCATCTCGCGCAGCTTGCGGGCGACCTCGTAGCCGTTCATCCCGGGCAGCCCCAGATCGAGGAGCACGAGCTCGGGATCGAACGTCTCCACGAGAGCCAGGGCGCTCGCCCCGTCCGGCACCGCCCGGGCGGTGTGCCCCCTCTGACCGAGGAGCTCCACCAGCGCCCCGGCGGCGTCCGGCTCGTCATCGACGACCAGGATCCTGCGCTCCGCCGGGGGAGCGGCCGCTTCCCTCTCCTCCCGCTCCTTGCGGGGCGACGCGCGGCGACCGGTGCGCAGCCGGGGAAGCGTCACCACGATCTCGGTGCCCTTGCCGGCGCCGGCGCTGAACGCCTCGACGCTCCCGCCGTGCATCTGCACCAGGTTGCGGACGAGCGCCAGGCCGAGGCCCAGCCCACCCTTGGCGCGGTCGAGGCCGACCGGCGCCTGCGTGAACAGGTCGAAGATGTGCGCGAGCAGGTCGGGCTCCACGCCGATGCCGGTGTCGCGGACCGAGAGCTCCACCGTGTCGTCCGTCGCCTCGAGGGTGAGCCAGATCCGGCCCCCGTCGTCGGTGTACTTGGCCGCGTTGGCGAGGAGGTTCTCCGTCACCTGGGCGAGCCGCGCCGCGTCGCCGTGGACCAGGACGGTGCCCGCCGGAGGGAGGGACACGGTGAGCTCGTGGCCGGCGGCCTCGAGCAGCGGCGTCACGCTCTCGACGGCCGAGCGCGCCGCATCGGCGACGTCGGCCGCCTCTCGCGCCAGCTCGAGCTTCCCGGAGATGACCCGCGCCACGTCGAGGAGCTGGTCGAGCATCGCGGTCATGCGCCCCGTCTGCCGCGCCATCATGTCGCGGATCGGCTCGATGTCGGGGCTGCCGGCCTGCTCCAGGAGCTCGACGCCGTTGGCCAGAGCCGCCAGCGGGTTGCGCAGCTCGTGGCCGAGCATGGCGAGGAACTCGTCCTTGCGCCGATGGTCCTTCGCCAGGTCGTCGGCGCGGCTCTGGGCCGCCATCTCGGCCTTGCGCAGGTCGGTCACGTCCTCGATCGACACCAGGATCAGGTCGGGCCGGCCCGTACGGGGCATCACGTCGGCGTTGAGCCGCATGCTGCGCCAGCCGATCCGCTCGAACAGGTGCTCCACGTCGTAGTCGCGGACTTCCCGCTCCTGGCGCAACGGGGCCTCCTCCAGCAGGGCCCGCACCCGGGGGATGGCCCACTGCCCATTGCCGAGCTCATAGATGCGCCGGCCCACGGTCTCGCCCTCGTCCTCCTCGATCTCGAACGTCTCGTAGAACGCCCGGTTCGCCGAGACCACGCGGTGGTCCATGTCGAGGACGAGCAGGGGGGTGCGCGAGGTGCGGATGATGGCCTCGGCGTAGAGGCGGGCGTACTCGCTCTCCGCAACCGCCTTCTTGAGCGCCGTGATCTCGTGAAACGTCAGGCAGACGCCGTCCACCCTGTCGTCGGCGGTGCGGTACGGGAGGACCCGCCGGGAGAACCAGCGCTCGTCCTCGCCGGTCACCTCCGCCTCGATGGGCGTCGGGTCCGCCAGCACCCGCTCGGCGTCGGCGAGGAGGTCGTCGTCGCGGACCTTGAGGGCCAGGTTCGCGAGCGGCCGGCCGAGGTCGGCCGGGCCGATCCGCGCGACCGCGGTCGTCGCGGGGGTGAAGCGCCTGACCCGTAGGTCGCGGTCGAGGAACACGGTGGGCACCTCGGCGCTCACCAGCAGGTTGTCCAGGTCCGAGGTGAGGGTGCGCAGCTCCTCGTTGCGCTCCTCGAGCTGGCGGTTGGTGGTGGTCAGCTCCTCGTTGAGCGACTGCAGCTCCTCCTTCGACGCCTCCAGCTCCTCGTTGCTCGACTGGAGCTCCTCGTTGAGCGACAGCAGCTCCTCGTAGCTCGCGCCGTGCTCCTCGGTGGCGGTCCTGAGCTGGTCCACCGCCGTGTGGAGCTGTTCCCTCGTCTCCTGGAGCTCCTCGTAGATCTGGCGCGAGAGGCCGCCCTCCTCCTCGTCGGCCTCCTCCGGGGTTTCGCCCGGAGCCACGCCCGGATCGGGGGGAGCCGTGGACGACCTGGACGCGTCCCGGAACGCGACGAGAAGCATCCCGCCCTCGTGCAGGCCGGGTGCGAGCGGCTCGATGACGATCTCCACGCGGGTGGCCTCGCCGGGGCCCTCCAGGCGCATCCCAGTGAGCGTGACCGGCCGCCGCCGCTCGAAGGCCTCGGCCAGGCCCACCCGGAGCTTGGCGTAGAGCTCGGGTCGCACCCAGGAGAGCAGGTCCAGCCGGGCCTCGCCCGGTGGCCGGGTCAGGTACGGGTCCGTGGGCCCGAAGAAGTAGAGGATCTCGAGCCCCTGGTCGACCACGACGGAGGGGGTGGTGTAGCGCTGGAGCACCAGCTTCTCGATCATCCGAGGAACCTGAGGAGTCCGCGCCGCCGCCCGCTCGCCCGCCGCTTCCGCCGGCCCCGGCGCCGGCGCCGGGGCGATTCCGCGCACCCGCCGCGCCGCCAGGGAGTAGCCGTGGGTCGGCCCGGTGGCGGTGGCGCGATAGATCCGGTGGTTCCCCGGGACCTGGGTGAAGAGGTCCGTCCGCCGGCCGACGGTCTCGGCGGCGCCGAGCCAGAGCGTGCCGCCGGGCCGCAACGCGAAGTGGAAGCGCTCGAGCAGGCGCTCCTGCGCCGCGAGGTCGAGGTAGATGAGCACGTTGCGGCAGGCGACCAGGTCGAGGTGGGGGAACGGCGGGTCCGAGAGCAGGTCGTGGGCCGCGAAGGTCACCGCGCCGCGGAGGTCGGAAGCCACCTCGAACCCCTCCGCACCGGGGCGGAAGAACCGTTCCAGGCGGCCCGTGGAGACCTGCTCGGAGACCTCGGCGGGGTACCGCCCCCGCCGCGCGATCTCCAGGGCCCCGGGATTCGCGTCGGAGGCGAAGACCTTGACCTCGATGCGGCGCCCCGCGGTCTCCTGGTGCTCGAGGTGCTCGAGGAGGACCATGGCGATGCCGTAGGCCTCCTCGCCCGTGGCGCAGCCCGCCGACCACGCGCGGACGGCGGAGGCGTCACCCCGTTCCGCGACCAGCGCCGGGACGACCTCGCGGGCGAAGAGCTCCCACTCGTCGGGGTCCCGGAAGAAGCGGGTGACCCCGACCAGGAGGTCGTCGTAGAGCGCCTCCACCTCGTCCGGATTCGCTTCCAGGTAGTCGAGATAGCCCTGCCACCCGGCGAGGCGGAGGAGCCCCATGCGCCGCGCCGTCCGGCGCTCCATGGTGCCCCGCTTGTAGTCGCGAAAATCGACGCGATAGCGCGTGCCGAGGAGGTCCAGGATGGCCTCGAGCCCTCCGCGGGCCACCGTGGCCCCCGCCTCGACCGCCGTTTCCGGATCCGGCTCCGGGGGTACCCCGGCGCCCGCCGGTTCCGCGAGCGCCTGCGGGTCGGGCTCGCCGGGCAGGTCCTCGACGGCCTCGACTCGACCCTGCTCCGGCCGACTCGCCGGGTCTTCGGCGAAGCGCCGGAGGATCTCCCCCATCCCTCCAGGCGGCACCACCGTATCGGCAGCCCCGGTGTCGATGGCGGCCCGCGGCATCGCGCCGTATGCGGCCGTCGAGGGGGTCTGGGCCAGGCAGAGCCCTCCCGCCTCGCGGACGGCCCGGAGGCCCGCGGAACCGTCGTCACCGCTGCCCGAGAGCACGATGCCGGCGGCGCCCGGGCCGCGGTCGGCCGCCAGCGCGGAAAAGAAGGCGTCGATCGGCCGGGCTCGGAAGTGAGGCTCGTCGGGCGCTCCGGCCACCAGCGCGCCGTCGCGGATGCCGAGGGAGGTCCCGGGCGCGATGACGTAGACGTGGTCCCGCTCGACGCGCTCGTCGCCGGCGACCTGCGTCACCGTCAGGGCGGTCACCCGCTGCAGGATCTCCGCGACGTGGCTCGGCTCTCCCGGCGCCAGGTGGAGCACGACGACGAACGCCAGGCCCGCGTCCGTAGGGGCTCCCTGCAACAGCCGCTGGCAGGCCTCGAGGCCACCGGCGGACGCGCCGACCCCGACGACCAGAAGCGGCGGGGACGCCACGCCCGGGGCGTCGACCCGGGTGCTCTCGCCCTCACCGCTCGGCCGGCGGCCTTCGCGCGCCGAAGATCCCTTCCGACCCACGTCAGCGCCGGCGCCAATAGAAGCCGCCGCCGAACAGCAGGATCAGGACGATGATGGCGACGATCAGCGTGGTCGTGCTCATGGCCTTCTCTCCTCGGAAGAGTAGACTGAGCTTAGCCGCGTGGTGCCCGTCCGCCAACCGCACTTTCTACCGAATGCGGCTCGCACGATCGGTACGAACTACCGAGGCGATCGCTCCTGCGGCACCAGGAGAGCCCCCACCCGGTTCGCCCTGGGCCCGGGTTCTTCGACCGGCACTTCGAGCGCATCCCCGGCCTGCCGGCGACGGTTCTCGGGCAGCCCTGACCGCAGCTCAATCGACGGCCCGGGGGCGGCGCCTCTTTCCTCCTCCTCTTCCGCACCGGCCCGTCCGAAGGCGGTGCGCTACCCTCGGCGCGGATGAAGGGTCCGGACGCGCCGCCCGCACGGAATCCAGCCGCGCGAATTCTGCTACGGCCGTTCCAGGTCTTCTTCCGCCTCGAGTCGGCGAGCGGCATCCTGCTGCTGGCCGCCGCGGTCGCCGCCCTCGCGTGGGCGAACTCGCCTGCCGGCGGGAGCTACTTCCGCCTGTGGGCGACAATCGGCACGGTCGGGCTCGGCGAGCTGACCATCACCAAGCCCCTGCTGCTGTGGATCAACGACGGCCTGATGGCGGTCTTCTTCTTCGTCGTCGGCCTGGAGATCAAGCGGGAGGTGCTGGTCGGAGAGCTCGCCGAGACGAAGAAGGCGGCCTTGCCCATCGCGGCGGCGGTCGGCGGGATGGCGGCACCGGCCGCGCTGTACGCGGTGCTCAACGCCGGCGGCCCGGGGGCCGCGGGCTGGGGCATCCCGATGGCGACCGACATCGCGTTCGCCCTCGGCGTGCTGGCACTGCTCGGCAGCCGGGTGCCGCTGTCGCTCAAGGTCTTCGTCACCGCGGTGGCGATCGTCGACGACCTCGGCGCGGTGTTGGTGATCGCGCTCTTCTACACGGAGAAGCTCTCGCTGACGATGCTGGCGGTCGGGGCCGGATTCCTCGCCGCCCTCGCCCTGCTCAACCGGGCCGGCGTGCGGCGCACCTGGCCGTACGCGCTGCTCGGGGCGGCGCTGTGGGTCGCCTTCCTGAAGTCGGGGGTGCACGCCACCATCGCCGGCGTGCTGCTGGCGCTGACGATCCCGGCGCGGCGCACGATCGACGCCGGCGAGTTCCTGCACCGGGCGGAGCTGTTCCTCGCCGAGTTCCGCGAAGACTTCGCGCCCGGCCGCCGCGAGCCGACCACGGACCAGCGCGACGCCCTCCACTCCCTGGAGGCGGCCGCCGAGCGCCTGGAGACGCCGCTGGTGCGTCTCGAGCACGCGTTGCACCCCTGGGCGGCGTTCTTCATCATGCCGGTGTTCGCCCTGGCCAACGCCGGCGTCGCGCTCGAGGGGAACCTCGCGGCGACGCTCGGGCAGCCGGTCAGCCTGGGGATCGTCCTCGGCCTGTTCCTGGGCAAGCAGGCGGGCGTGCTGGGCTTCGCCTGGCTGGCGGTCAAGGCCGGCGTCGCGGCGATGCCGGCGGCGGTCGGCTGGCGCCAGGTCTGGGGGGTGAGCCTGCTGTGCGGCATCGGCTTCACCATGTCGCTGTTCATCGCGAGCCTCGCCTTCGCCGCCGAGCCCGGCCTGCTCGACGGCGCCAAGGTGGGGATCCTCGGCGGCTCGCTGGTCTCCGGACTGGCCGGCGCCGCCGTCCTCCTGCGCCGGCCTCGCGGCGCCGCGCAGCCCGCCGCGGCCTGAAGGGGAGGCGGCCGGCCGAGAGCCTCACGCGCCGAAGGCGACGGCGAACCTCTCCCTCTGCTCCCGGTTGCCCACGGCGAGGAGGCGGCCCTCGGAGGGCAGGGGCTGATCCGGAGACGGGCTCGGCTGCGTCGCGTCGCTCGTCTGCAGGGCGACCACGTTGAGCCCGGTACGCGCCCTCACTCCCACGTCCGCGAGCGACCTCCCGACGAGGGACCGCGGGATCTCGATGGCGAGGAACTCCAGCCCCTCGCCGAGCAGGACCAGCTCGCGGCCCCGCAGGACCGAGAAGACGGACTCGACGCCGAGGAACGCGTAGCTCAGGACGAAGTCGGCCCCGGCCCGGTGGATCGCCTCGAGGTTGCGCTCGTGGGTGATGCGGCTGATGATCCGCAGGTCCGGTTGGAGCCGGCGGCAATAGACGGCCAGGTAGATGTTGGTCGAATCGTCGTTGGTCGTCAGGAGCACGGACGGCGCGTCGGCCAGTCCCGCCGCCATGAGCACCTCGCGATCGGCGGCGTCGCCCACGAAGACCCGATCGGCCACGCCCTCCAGACGCTCCCGCAGCCTGGCGTTCCGCTCCACCAGGTGTACGGGCAGCCCCTTCTCCCGCAAGGCCCGTGAGGCGGCGGTCCCCACCTTGCCTCCGCCGATGACGAGGACCGGGCTGAAGGTCACGTCGTAGATCACCAGCAGGGTGTCGAGCTCGACGAGCTGGTCCGCGGTTCCGATCACCACCGGGACGCTGACGTCGGTGAGCACGTGGTCGGGATCGGCCGGCAGCAGGCGGCCCCGCTCCCAGACGCCCACGATGTTGACGCCGAGCGCGTCCCGGAGCTTCGTGTCGCGGATGGCGCGGCCCGACAGCGGCGTGTTGTGGACGGCGAACTCGGCGATCTCGAGATCCTGGTAGCGGCCGACCCTGTGCGACTGGGCGTGGCCGGCATTGACGCGGCTCGCCAGGTGCTCTCCCAGCCGGCGCTTGAGCGGCAGCACGTGGGTGGCTCCGGCGAGCTCGAGGATGTCGACCGAATCGTCCTCTTCGGCCACGGCCACGATCTCGACGTCCGGCGCGTGCTCCCGCACGGTGAGGGTGAGGCTCGTGTTCTCGGCATCGGAGAGATTCGCCAGCACGGCCCGTGCGCGGTCGGCCCGGACGGCCTCGTACGTCGCCACCGCGTCGAGCTCGCCGGCGATCACGGACACGCCCTCGGAATGGAGCTCGGCCGCGCGGTGAGAGTCCGGCTCGATCACGAAGTACGAGACGCCCAGAGGTGCGAGCTTGCGCGCGAGCCCACGGGCGATCGGGTCCCAGGCCGCGATCACGAGGTGGCCGGACGTGTCGTCTGGGACCCTCCGGGGCGCCCGGAGCCGGATCTGGGCCTCGAGCCAGGGAGCGTAGAAGAAGCGGATGAAGGCGAACGGCAGCACGATCAGGAGGAGCATGATCCCCGACAGGAGCACGAGCATGCTGAACGCCCGGCCGAGGTCGCTGGTGAACGTGATGTCCCCGAATCCCAGGGTGCTCATCACCGTCAACGTCCAGTAGAAGCCGGTGAGCCAGGAGTGCTCCTGCCCCTCACGGACCATGAGGAGGTGGAAGAGGATCGAGTAGACGACCACCACCGCGAGCAGGAAGAGCAGGTACCGCAGGAGCGCCTGCAGGTTGCGGCGGGTCTCCCGCTGGGTCAGGAGGTAGGTGATCTGGGGGGTGAGGAATTTCATCGCGATTCCGTCGATGAGCTCCGACGAGCTGAAGGGGCCCTGAGGAGCAGCCCGACGCGGAGCGCCTGAGTGCTACGGCTCGTCGCTCCCCGAACCTTCGAGAAGGTCGATGGCGCGGTCCACCTGCTCGTGGCTACCGACGAGGACCAGAGTGTCGCCGGCGGCGAGGGCCACGTCGGGAGCCGGGCTGGAGATCGGGGTGTCGTCCCGCACGACGGCGATGATGGTCGCACCCGTGCGGTTCCGCAGGTCGAGCTCTCGCAGGGTCTTGCCGACGGCCGGGCTGTCGTCGGCCAGGCGGAAGAGGTCGGTCGTCCCGGCTGCGAGGGCCTCCATCAGCTCGGTCGAGATCTCGCCGCGCATCGCCGGGCTCCGCAGCATCCGATATCCCTCGCCGCGAAGCAGCCGGGTCTGGGTGCGGATGACGTTGCGCGGCACGTGGTACCTCTGCAGCACCCGGGTGAAGATCTCGATGGCCGACTCGAACTCCTCGGCGATCACCTCGTCGGCGCCACAGCGTCTCAGCTCCTCGATCTGCGAGAGCTGACGCGTTCGCACGACGATGTGGATCTCTGGGTTGAGCTGGCGTGCGAGGGCGATGCTGCGCCGGACCGCCTCCAGGTCGGAGATCGCGAAGACCACGACCTGCGCGTCCTCGATCCCGGCGTGCTCGAGGATCTCGCGCCGGGTCGAGTCTCCGAAGATCATCGGCTTGCCCTCGGCCAGTGCCTTGCGCACCGTGTCTCCGTTGAGCTCGATCACGACCCACTGGATGCCCGCTTCCTCGAGGACCTTGGAGAGAGTCCTGCCATTGAGCCCGTACCCCACCACGATCACGTGGTTTCCCCGAGCTCGCGCTGCGGCCTCTTCGGAGGGTGTCGCCTCCGGGATCCTGCGGGAGAGCCGGCGGGGAAGCCGGGCTCCGACCGACGGAGCCACGGACACCAGGGCGGGCGTGACCAGCATCGTGAGCACCGCCACCGCGATGAGGGCCTGGTAGGCCGCGGGCTCGACCAGCCCGTGGCCCCGGCCCACGTTGAGCAGGACGAAGGAGAACTCTCCGATCTGCGCCAGGCCCAGGGCGACGATGACGACGACCCGGGGAGGGAAGGTGAGGGCCACGACCGCCCCGGCACCGGTCAGCGCCTTGAGGCCGAAGATCGCCAGGGTCAGCCCTGCCACCAGCGGCAGGTGGCCGAGGGCGAAGGAGAGGTCGAACAGCATTCCGATGGAGACGAAGAACACACTGGTGAAGAGGTCCCGGAACGGGATCATGTCCGCGACGACCTGATGGCTGTAGTGACTCTCGGAGATGATGATCCCGGCGAGGAAGCCTCCGAGAGCCAAGGAGAACCCGAGCGACTCGGTGAAGAAGGCCATCCCGAGGCAGACGAAGAGCGCCCCGAGCACGAAGATCTCCCGCATACGGGTCCGCACGAGGTAGTAGAGGACCTTCGGCATGAGGTACCGCGCGACGACGAAGACCACCCCGACGGCGACCACCCCGGAGCCGAGCCGCAGGGCGATGGCGCCCGGAGACGCCTCGACGGCACCGGCCAGGACCGGGGTCAGGATGATCATCGGGACGATCAGGAAGTCCTGGAAGAGGAGGACCCCGATGACGACCTTCCCCTGAGGAGACTCCATCTCTCGCCGCTCGTTGTAGAGCTTCAGCACCACCGCGGTGCTCGACAGCGCGATCACGAATCCGAAGAAGACGGCTTGACGACCGGGGAGGCCGAAAGCCATCGCGAGGACCGCGACGAGCAAGATCGTGCCTCCCGCTTGCAGGCTGCCACCCAGAAAGAAAGGCCGCCGGATCTCACGGAGCCGCTCGAGCGAGAACTCGAGGCCGATCGAAAACAGCAAGAAGACCACGCCGATCTCGGCGAACACTTCCACCGCCTCGGCCTCGTCGATCAGAGCCAGCCCCGAAGGGCCGATCAGGACCCCTGTCAACAGCAGCCCGATCACCGGCGCCAGGCGCAGCCGGTTGCTGACCAGCAGGACGAGGACCGACGTGCCCAGGATGATCAGGGCCTGGACCAGGAAGTGGTGGATGCTCACGCTCGGCTCCGCCGGACTCCTCTCCCCGCTCGACCAGGCCGCTGGATCGTTGGGAGGTTCGCAGTCACCCCAGCGTAGCGCAGAGACCGGCGGCGAATGCGGGCATGGACCTCAGTGCGGATCGCCCCCTGCCGCCGCGTCGAAGAGGAGCTCGACGAACTCGAAGCGGAACTCGCGGGCGTCGCTCGCCTCGGTGAGGACCAGGCGGCCGGTGGCGGCGCGCTCGCCGGCGAAGCCTCCCGGGGTGGCGGCGAGCTCGTCGCGCTCGGCGGTGTCGGCGGCGCCGGTCGAGCGGCGCTCGGCCGAGGTCCGCTTGCGCAGCGGGGCCGCCGGCCAGCGGCCGGAGACCGGGTCGACCGCGTCGCCGTCGGCGTCGAGCAGCCGGAAGGTCTCCCCACCGTTGACCACCGGGAAGCCGACCGGGCCGGCGAGCGCCTCGCCGTCGAGGTAGACGACGCCGGGGCCGAGCGGACCCCAGAACTCCTCGAACTCCGCCCGGCTCGCCGCCCGGCCGACGACGAGCACGCCGCCCGGGGCGAGGGCCGTGCCGGCCGGCAGCGTGACCGCCTGGTCGCTGTCCGCCTGCTCGAGCCGGAACCCGGCCAGGTCCAGCGGCTCGCCGGCCGGAGCGTCCGGGTCGTCGCCGGTATCGTCGTCTCCCGGCTCGTCGTCGCCGGGCTCGTCGCCGGGCCCTCCGCCGTCGCCCGGCTCGCCGCCCCCCTCGCCCACCGGGACCAGGAAGTCGCGCACCACCGCCATGTGCTGCATCTGCGGCGCCCCGCTGTCGCCGCGGAGGACCGGCGGGAAGTGCTCGTCGAGCTCGTCCTGGTCGAAGGTTCGGCTGTCGAAGACCAGCCCGTCGGGGAAGGTCAGGCCGCCGACCACGGTCGCCGTGCGGTGCTGCTGGAGGTCGCCGTCGGCGAGCACCCAGTCGTACGGCTTCCGGCGGCTCGCGTTCGTGTCCTCGTCGGGCGGGTCGCCGCCGTCGTCGGGGAAGGGCGGCAGCACGTCGACCACGCGCGCCAGGGTGTCGAGCGCCGGCTCGTTGCGCCGGTCGGTGTTGAAGTCGCCGCCCACCGCGAGGTAAGCGTCCTCGGGAACGTGCTCGAGGATCTCGTCGACCAGCGCCCGCGCCTCGGCATCGCGGGTCGAGGCGTTTCGGGTCAGCAGGTGGACGCTCACCGCCCACAGGTCGACCTCGCCCGGCAGGTCGATCCGCGCGAAGGCGAAGTCGCGGTTGCCGACCTCGGGGTCCTGCCACTCGCCGGCCTCGACGATCGGCCAGCGGCTGACGATCCCGTTCGGGATCTGCTCACCGCCCGGCTCGCGGAAGACGTGGAAGTCGGGACCGAAGACCTCGTCGACGAAGGCGCGTAGCGCCCCCTCGCCGCCGCCGCCGGGGACGTTGAGCTCCTGGACCAGGACGACGTCGGGCCGGAGCGCCCGGAACATCCGCTCGCCCGGCCCCGGCACCGGGTACGACTGCCCGTTGCCGCTGGTGATGTTCGCCGCCATCACCCGCACCCGCACCGTCTCCTCGGCCCACGCTCCCCCGGCCGCCGCCAGGGCGAGCGCCAGGGCCGCCGCGGCGGCGAAACCCGCCGCCCGTACCGTCCTGCGGCCGGCCCGGCCGCATCCTCCCGTGCCCCGCCCCATCGTCACGCCTCCCTTCGGCGGGCTGCTCGACCGCCCGCCGTCGATCCTTCCGGCGCGCCGCCCGGCCCCGCCGTTACCTCGAGGGCCGCGGCCGGCGGCGGCCGGCGGCGGGCTCCCGCTCGCCGATCAGCCCGCCTCGTGCGCCCCGTCGAGGTCGCGGTAGCGGAAGGTGCGCTCGATCCCTTCGACCGGGCGGCCGTCGGCCTCCGCGTAGGGGTAGACGAAGTAGTTGAGCGGCTCGCCCTGCTGGGCCGGGGAGAGGACGAGGTCGCGGCCCTCGGTGAGCTCGACGCGGTTCTCGTCGTGGGCGCCGAAGAAGTACTCGCGCTTGTCGGGGTTCTTGGTCGCCTCCGACGCGTCGACCGGCACCCAGCCGTGGCCGTCGAGCCAGAACTCGCTCCAGCAGTGGTAGCCGGCGATCTCGCCCTCGCCGCGCTCGGCGGGGATGGGGAAGCCGATGGCGAACTTCGCCGGGATGCCGGCGGCGCGCGCGAGGCCGGTGAAGAGGGCGTGGAAGTCGGTGCAGTTGCCGCGCTTCGCGTCGCACGCCCAGTAGATGTCGCCCTCGCCCCAGCCGATGCCCTCCTTGCTGTACTCCATCGTCTCGACGACGTAGTCGTAGATCGCGCGGGCCTTGTCGAGGTCGGTCGCCGCCCCCTCGGTGACCTGGGCGGACAGCGAGCGGATCCGCCCGTCGAGCGGCACCCGGACGTCGGGCTCGAGCCACCTGGCGATCTCGGGGTCGTGCTTGGTCAGCCCGCCGGTCGAGGCGGCGGCGGCGCCCGGCCGGCGCAGGGCCTCGCGGCGGAGGACGCGGACCCGGTAGCCGATCTCGACCGGCTCGCGGGGGGAGTCGAGGCGGAGGTGCATCACCCGGGAGCCGAACTCGGGCTCGTCGCGCAGCTCGACCTCGCCGGGCGCGCGGAGCGAGGCGAGCTCGACCTCCTGGCTCTCGTCGTCCTCCGGCACCGGGACCCAGAGGTCGAGCGTCGACGTCCCCTCGGGCACGGGCACCGTCGCCCGGTAGTCGAGCACGAACTCCCGGCGGGCGGGCTCGCGCCCGGCGTCGGCGTCGGCGTCGGCGTCGGTGTCGGCGAAGGCGAGGCCCGAGGCGGGCGCCCCTTCCTCCGGATCGTCAGCGCATCCCAGAAGACACAGGCAGGCGGCAAGGGCGAGACGTCGTTTCACGGCGATCTCCTACGTTTTTTTGCGTCGGCGGACCCGGCCGCCGCTCGTCGCCGCGCAAGGATATCTCCCCGCCGCCGTACAATGCGCTCCATGGCCTGGTTCCGGCGCAAGTTCCGCCTCACCGCCTGCGCGACGACCGGCGGCTGAGCGGCCAAGGTAGGTCCGGGGGACCTCTCCGAGCTGATCGAGCGCCTCGCCGGGGGTGCACGGCCGGACTCCGTCCTCATCGGCCCGGAGACCGGCGACGACGCCGGGGCCTACCGGCTCGACGGCACGGCGCTGCTCGCCACCGCCGACTTCATCACCCCGGTGTGCGACGAGCCGCGCCGCTTCGGCCGGGTCGCGGCGGCCAACTCGCTGTCGGACGTCTGGGCGATGGGCGGCGAGCCGCTCTTCGCGCTCAACCTCTGCTGCTTCCCGGCCTTCGGCGTGCCCGACGGCGTGTTCGCCGAGATCCTCCTCGGCGCCGCGGACGCCCTGGCGGAGGCCGGGGCGGCGCTCCTCGGCGGGCACTCGGTCGCCGACCCCGAGCTCAAGTTCGGCCTCGCCGTCGTCGGCCGCGTGGCGCCCGACGAGGTGTGGGACAACCGCAACGCCCGGCCGGGCGAGCGGCTGATCCTCACCAAGCCCCTGGGCACCGGCGTCCTGGTCAACGCGTTCAAGGCCGACGCGATCGACGCCGGCGGGCTGGAGCCGGCCCTCACCGAGATGGAGCGGCTCAACGCCGAGGCCTGTCGGGCCGGCCGCGCCCGGGGCGTCCGCTGCGCCACCGACGTCACCGGCTTCGGCCTCGCCGGCCACGCCCTCAACGTCGCCCGCGGCTCCGGGGTCACCCTGCGGCTGCGGTTCGACGACCTGCCGGTGCACGACGGCTTCTACGACCTCGTCGCCCGCGGCGTGACCACCGGCTGCACCGACGCCAACCGCGAGAGCGCGGCGCCCTCGCTCGACGACCGGCGCGGGCTCGGCGACGCCGAGGCGACCCTGCTCGTCGATCCCCAGACGTCGGGCGGGCTGCTGCTCTGCGTGCCGGCCGCCGAGGCGGACGCGCTCCTCGCCGAGCTGGCGGAGAGCGGCCACCGGGCCGCCGAGGTCGGCGAGGTCGTCGAGGGCGCCGGGCGGCTGGAGATCGTCTAGATCTCCTCGGCCAGCTCGGCGAGCAGCGCGCGCCAGGCGTCCCGCTCGCGCGCCGGGTCGACGAGGGGACCGAGGGTGCGGACGGCTCGCGTCAGCTCGGCGAGATAGGCGCCGTCGGCCTCCGCCCGGTCGAGCCGCCGCGCCAGGCCCGCGTCGTCGCCGACCTCGAAGAGACCCGGGTAGTCCTCGCCGAGCAGGCCGACCGTGCCCGGGATGCGGCTGGCGAGGATCGGCACCCCGGCGGCGATCGCCTCGCTGACGACGTTCGCGCCCCCCTCGGCGGCCGACGGCAGGACGAGGAGGCGGCTCGACGCCAGGAGCCGCCCCGCCTCGGCCGGCGGCAGCGGGCCGAGCCACCGGTAGCGCGGGTTGCACTCGGCCTCCGCGGCGGCCTCGGCGGCGAGCCCGGGGTCGAGCGGCGCGCCGGCGTGCCGGACCACCACGCGCGATGCCGGGCGGAGCCGGCGCGTCGCGCGCCAGACGGTCGCCGGGTCCTTGACCTCGCGCAGGTGGGCCAGCAGGGCGACCTCGAAACGGCCGGGGGCGGGGGCCGGCGGGTCCGTTGGTGGCTCGGCGGGCGGCGGTTCGGCCGACTGGTGGATGACCCGCACCTTGCCTCGCGCCGCGGCGGGCAGGAGCTCCGCGGCCTGGGGCTGCAGGACGACCAGGCGGGTCGCCCCGGCGACCGCTTCCGCGGCCTCGGCGTCGTTCGCCAGGTCCTGGAGGTCCGTCCCCGCCATCCCCACGACGACCGGCCGGCGCGGCCAGCGGGCGCGGAACCCGCGCACCGCCGCCGCCGACTTCTTCGCGTGCAGGGCGACCAGGAGGTCCGCCTCTCCGCCGTCCCACCGGCCGCCGCGCACCACCTCGTGCCCGAGCTCGCGGAGCAGGCGCTCCCAGCGCAGAGCGGTCGTCTGGTTGCCGCCGTGGGCGCCGGCGAGCGACGGGTGAACGAGCGCGATCCTCAACGCCGGGCGCTGACCTTCCGGACCGCTCTCAGAGGGCGCACGTCCGGAAGCCGGCCCAGACGTCGCGGCGATCGGGCGGGTAGTAGTTCCGGAAGCCGTTGCGGACCAGCCTCCCGCGGGTCGGCCAGGCCCCTCCGCGCAGCACCTTGTGGCCGGTGAACCACGGGAACGAGTAGTCCGCGTACGGGTCGCGGACGAAGCCCGGGAAGGGCCCGAAGTCGTCGGCCGTCCACTCCCAGACGTCGCCCAGGAGCCCGCGCACGCAGTGCACGCTCTGGCCGGCCGCGAGGGCGCCGGCGGGCAGCCGGCCGAGGTGGGCCGCGTCGAGGTTGGCCCGGGCGGGCGACGCTCCCTCGTCGCCCCACGGGTACCGGCGCTTGCGCGGCGTCGCGGGGTCGGTGCCGCCGGTCGCCGCCGCCTCCCACTCCGCCTCGCTCGGCAGGCGCCGGCCGGCCCAGCGGCAGTAGGCCTCGGCCTCGTACCAGCCGACGTGGACCGCCGGGAGGTCCGGCTCGAGCGGCACCCAGCGGTCGAAGTCGCGGCGCTCCCAGCCGCCGGTCCCCCGGCGCCAGTAGAGCGGCCGCTCGGCGCCCTCCCGCTGCCGCCATGCCCACCCGTCGTCGCTCCACAGCGCGCGGTGCCGGTAGGCCCCGTCCTCGACGAAGTCGCAGAGCTCGCCCTGCGTCACCGGCCGCTTCGCGATCCGGAACGGCGCCAGCGCGACCGGGTGCTCCCACTTCTCGTTGTCGAAGACGAAGGGCTCGCTACGGGCGGCGCCGAGAGACAGCTCGCCACCCGGCACGGCGGCGTCGTCACCCGGACCGGCGGCCGCCGGCAACGGCTCCTCCGCCGGGCCGCGGGGGTTGGCGACCGGCGGCCGGAAACCGTACGTCTGCCGGGTGTAGGTGAACGCCTCGCCGTGCATGTCCTCGTGGTAGATCGAGTACAGGGCGTGGTAGACGACCTCGGGCGGCGGGTCGGCGGCGAGCACGGCGAGGACCGCGTCGCGCACCCGCTCGAGGTACCCGAAGGTCTCCGCCCGGCTCGGCAGCGGCAGGTCCCAGCGCGTGTCGTGCGGTACCGCCGACGAGTCGTAGAGGGCGTCGAAGCGGTCCGACAACGGCGGGCGTCCCAGCGCCTCGCGCAGCACCCAGCGCTCCTGGAACCAGGCGATGTGCCCGATCTCCCACAGCAGCGGGTTCACCGTGTCGAGCCGGGTGCCGACGAGCTGCTCGTCGGTCAGGTCCTCGATCAGCTCGAGGGTCCGGGCCCGCGCCTCGGCGGTCCATGCCGCGAGGGTCTCCGGGGCGGGCATCGCCGTGCCGCGCAGGAAGGGGTCGTCGAAGAGGTTGGCGGTCTTCATCGTTCGTGCAGGTCGTGTTTCTTGAGGAAGTACGAGAGGTTGCGCTCGTCGATGCCGAGGAGCCGGGCGGCCTGACGGCGGACGCCGCCGCTCCGCCCCAGGGCCTCTTCGAGGAGGCGCTTCTCGGTCCGTAGCAGGGTCGAGCGCAGATGGAGCGGCGCCCCGCCGTCGGCGTCCTCGGCGAGAGCCGGACCGGCCGAGTCCTCGCCGCCGCCGAAGGCGAAGGGCAGGCACTCGGGGCCGACCTCCTCGCCGCGGGCCAGCAGCGTCGCGCGCTCGACGACGTTGCGCAGCTCGCGGACGTTGCCCGGCCACGGGTAGCGGACGAAGGCGTCGAGGACGGCGGGCGCGAAGCGGCGGAGCGGCTTGCCGAAGCGGCCGGCCATCTCGGCGAGGAATGCCTCGGCCAGCGGCCGGACGTCGTCGGACCGCTCGCGGAGCGGCGGGATGGGGACGGTCATCACGTCGATCCGGTAGTAGAGGTCGGCGCGGAACTCGCCGGCCTCGACCGCGGCGGAGAGGTCGGCGTTCGTCGCACAGACCAGCCGCACGTCGACCGCGGTCGGCCGGCTCTCGCCGACCCGCTCGAAGACGCCGTCCTGCAGCACGCGCAGGATCTTCGCCTGGCCCATCGGCGGCAGCGAGTCGATCTCGTCGAGGAACAGCGTGCCGCCGTGAGCGACCTGGAAGCGGCCGTCGCGGTCGGCGACGGCGCCGGTGAAGGCGCCGCGGCGGTGGCCGAAGAACTCGCTCTCGAACAGCTCGGCGGGGACCGCGGCGCAGTTGACCGAGACGAACGGCCCGTCGCGGCGGGCGCTCTTCGCGTGGAGCAGGCGGGCGACCACCTCCTTGCCGACACCCGACTCGCCGAGGAGCAGGACCGAGGTGTCGAACGGGGCGGCCACCTCGACCAGCTCGAGCACCCGGCGCCAGGCCGGGCTCTCGCCGATCGGCCCGGCGGCCGCGCCGTCGCGGCCGTCGGCCCGCAGATAGTCGACCTCGCGGCGCAGCCGCTCCCGGCCGAGCGAGCGCTCGACGACGAGCACCAGCTCCTCGGGGTCGATCGGCTTGCGCAGGTAGTCGGCCGCGCCCGCCTTCATGCAGTCGACCGCCGAGGCGACGGTGCCGTGGCCGGTGAGCACGACGACCGGCAGCGCCGGGGCGAAGCGGCGGACGACGGCGAGGCCGTCCTCGCCGGGGAGCTTGAGGTCGGTGAGCACCAGGTCGACGCCCTCGTGGCTCTTCTCCACCAGGGCGTCCTCGAGGCTGGCCGCGGCGACCACGCCGAAGCCGCGCCGCTCGAGCCAGGTGGCGAGCGAGTCGCGGACGTACTCCTCGTCCTCGACGACGAGCACCCGGCCGCGCAGACTCACGCCGCCCCCGCCGCCCGCATCCCGCGGGTCTTCGCCGGCGCCGGCTCGGCGGCCGCGGCGCGGGCCGGTCCCGCGACCCGCCCGCGCTCGACGCCGGCCGTCCCGTCGTCTCCGACCGCGCCTTCCGCCCGCTCGGCGAGCGGCAGCTCGACGGTGACCCGCGCGCCGCCCCGCTCGCGGTTCGCCACCGAGAGCTCGCCCCCGTGCTCGGCGGCGATGCCGCGGCAGACGGCGAGCCCGAGGCCGGTCGAGCTGCGGGTCGAGAAGAACGGCTCGAACAGGTGCCGCAGCGCCTCGTCGGAGAAGCCCGGGCCGGCGTCCTCGAAGACCACCCGCGCCCGGCCGCCGACGGCCTCGGTCGTCACCCGCACCGAGCCCCGGCCGTCCATCGCCTGGCAGGCGTTGAGCAGCAGGTTCAGGAAGAGCTGGCCGAGCGCCACCGGGTCGCCGCGCACCGGCACCGGCGCGCCCGGCGGGTCGGCGGCGATCGCGACGCCGCGGAAGGCGCGGTGGCCGCGCACGAACCCGACCGCCTCGGCGAGCGGCCCGCGGAGGTCGAGCGGGCCGAGCTCGAGCGCCCCGCCCGGCGTGCGGCGCGGCGCGCTGAAAGTGAGCATCCGCCGGGTGACCGAGGCGACCCGCTCGAGCCCCTCCCGCACCCGGCCGACGAGCGTCCGGGCGTCGTCGACCCGGCCGTCGCCGAGGTCCTCCTCGAGCAGCGACAGGTAGTTCGAGATCCCCTCGAGCGGGTTGTTGATCTCGTGGGCGACGCCGGCGGCCAGCCGGCCGACGCTGGCCAGCCGGTCGGCGTGCTGGACCTGGCGCTCGAGCTCGCGCGTGCGCTCACGGTGGCGCGCCTCGGCCTCGAGCGCGGCGGTGCGCCGGGCGGCGCGCAGGGCGAGGAGGCCGACGACCAGGGTCAGGCTCATCACCCCGACGTTGAGCGCCACCGTCCACTGCGAGCGGCGCGAGATGTCGGACAGCGAAGTCAGCGCGTCGGAGCTCGCCTCGTCGAGGACCAGGGTCCAGGCGATCGGCGGCACCCACTGCGGGTCGCGCACCGCCGCCTGCACCGCCGGTCCCTCCGGCGGACCGGCGGCAGCGGTCAGCAGCCGCCCGCCGAGGCCGGGCGCGGCGTCCTCGGCGACGACCTCGGCGTCGAGCCACACCTCGAGCAGCCCGCGCGCCTCGGGCCGCCCGCCCACCGGGAGCTGGACCACGGCCAGGCCCGGGGCGGCGATCGGCGCCGGCGGGTCGGACGTGAGGGGCAGCAGCGCCACCCCCTCCTCGCGCCGCGCGAGCAGCGCCAGCGGCGCCCCCTGCCGGTCGCGCAGCGCCACCGCCCGCACCGCGGGCCGCTCCTCGACGAACTCGCGGAGGACGGCGGCGGTGCCCAGCGCCGGCGAACCGCTCCCCGCGGGCGGCGCGGCGCCGACCGCCCGCAGCAGGACCGGCGAGCGGGTGAGCGCGACCGTCTGCCGCCGCAGCTCGCCGAGGCCCTCCTCGACCGCCCGGGCCGCCCCCTCCGCCGCCAGCCGCAGCTCGCGCAGGGTGCCCTCGCGCGCCCGCTCGCGGATCGACAGGATGCTGAGCACCGACAGCAGGTTCACCGCCACCAGCGAGGCCAGTAGCAGGAGGGCCAGCCCCGAGAGGCCGGCGCGGTTTCGCAGGGAGGTCGCCATCAGAGTGCTCGCACCGCGGAACTCTAGCCGGAGCGGCCGGTCTTCGCAATTCCTATGAGGAACGGGCGGCCGGCTCATGGAATCGATGAAGGCCGGCGCCCCGGCGGGATTCGCGGGCGGGCCGGCAAGTCCCGGCGGATCAGCAGCTTGCGTTCCGAGCGACCCGACGGCGCCGGGTGGCACGGCCCTTGATATCTCCACGACCATCCCTGAACCCGGTTCGGCGTCCGTCCTCGGGCCCGGCCCTCGTCGAGGAGTCGTTTCATGCGCCGTACAGCCTCCGCCCTCGCCCTCGCCGCCGCCGTCCTCCTGCCGCTCGCCGCCGCACCGCCCGCATCGGCCGGCGGCGCCTGGGTTCCCGACCCGGGCGACGGATGGATCCAGCTCGGCGGCAGCCGCAAGACCGCCCACACCTCGTGGGACGCCCACGGTGGGGGCCTGGTCAACACCGGCCGCTTCCAGAACCACGACTTCCGCTACGCCTACCTCTCCGGCGAGGCGGGCGTCGTCGACCGCCTCTCGGTGACCTGGCTCGTCACCTGGCTGCACGGCCTCGAGGGGCCGACCGGCCACCTGCACGAGAACACCGGCTGGTCCGACGCCTGGGTCGGCGCCAAGTACCGGCTCACCGAGGGGCGCACGCCGACCGCCCTCGGGCTCACCGTGCGCACGCCGATCCTCTACGACCAGGACGGCCCCTACACCCTCGAGCTCTACGACGACGACGGCAACTTCGTCGGCCTGTCCGACGAGTGGCGCGGCCTGCTCAAGCACGACGTCACCCTGAGCTACCTGGCCAGCCGCTCGCTCTGGGAAGGTGCCGGCTGGGCCAGCCTCGAGACCGGCTACACCTGGCGCGAGGGCGCCCCGGCCGACCAGCTCCCGCTGTCGGTCGAGGTCGGCTTCCCGCTGAACGTCTGGCGCCTCAAGGCCAAGGCGGCGGCCCTCGGCGTGTGGAGCCTCGGCAACGACTCGCAGCGCGAGCCCGACGACCGCTTCGGCGGCCGTTCGAGCTTCAACTTCAACGACGCCTCGATGGGCCGGGTAGGGCTGTCGCTGATCGTGCCGGTCGACCCGGCCGGCCGGCTCGACCTCGAGGCCGGCTACAACGTCTGGGTATGGGGCCGCTCGGCCCGTCAGTACGAGGAACCGTTCCTCGGGTTCGTCACGACGTTCTGACGGCCGGGCGCGCTCACGCTGGCCGGTCCGGCACGGCCGGCCAGCAGTCGAGGACCGGGGGCGGCGACGAAGACCGCCGGAAGGGCGGCCGCCCCCCCGGTCCGCCGCGCCCCGCGGAAACCCCGCGCCGCCCGCCGCGTAGGACCGGGCATGGCGACGTTCCTCCTCTGGGTCCTGCTCTTCGTCCTCTGCTGGCCGCTCGCGCTCGGCGCGCTGATCCTCTACCCGCTCGTCTGGCTGCTGCTCCTGCCGTTCCGGCTCCTCGGCATCGCCGTCGGCAGCGCCTTCGACCTGCTCCGTGCGGTGATCACCTTGCCCGCCCGGCTCCTCGGCACGCGGCCGGCCTGAGCCGCCGCTCGCGCCGCGCGCGTCACCCGCGGCGCGGCAGCGGGCCGAGCCAGACGCGGGTGCGGTAGGAGAGCGCCACACGGCCGCCGCGGGCGTGCTCGTCGAAGAGACGCTCGACCGCGGCGACGAGCGCCTGGTGGCCGGGCTCGCCCGGCCCGGGCACGTAGGAGCACGAGACGACCCGGCCGACGAGCCCCTCGCGGTCGACCTCGTGGCGGTGCGGAAACGCGGCGCGTACGGGCACGCCGGGGGCGTAGAACGCCGCGATCTCGTCGTCGCCGATCCGGGTGTGGTCGACGTCGCGGTAGTCGGTGCCGTGGGCGAGCAGGAGGTCCTCGTAGCCGCGGTCGAACGGGGTGGCGTCCTTCTCCCGGTCGTTCCACAGCAGGGCTAGGTTGCCGCCCGGGCGGAGCACCCGGGCGATCTCGGCCCGCGCCCGCGCGCGATCGAACCAGTGGAAGGCCTGGGCGGCGAAGGCCAGCTCGACGCCGGCGTCGTCGAGGCCGGTCGCCTCGGCGGTGCCGTCGACGGCGCGGAATCGGGGGTCGGCGCCGAGGCCGGCCTCGGCGACCCGCCGCATCGGCTCGTTCGGCTCGACCGCAGCGACCTCGAACCCGCGGGCGAGCCAGGGCTGCGACGAGATGCCGGTGCCGGCGCCGAGGTCGGCGACGCGCGCGCCCGGCGCCAAGCCCGCCGCGCGGACGACGAAGTCGAACGCCTCCGCCGGGTAGCCCGGCCGCCACCGCGCGTAGAGCTGTGCGCGGTCGGAGAAGCGGGCGGTCGGGTCGGCCGTGCCCGTCATCCCGCCTGCCGGGTCAGGCGGGCGCGCCCGCCCGGCGCAGCCTCGATGCGCCGGCGAGGAGGACCAGGCCGGCGAGGAGGAGGAGGCCGAGCCGGTCCAGGGTCGGGATCTCCAGCACCGACGGCGCCGCCTCGACGACCAGCTCGTCGGTGGCCGAGGTGCCGACCGGGAAGCCCGAGGCGCTGAGCTCGCTCGTCGTGTTCGGGTAGGTCCCCGGGGCCGCGCCGCCCGGCACCGAGAGCGTCACCGAGAAGGTGCAGCTCGCCCCGGGGCCGAGGCTGCCGCCGCTGAAGGTCAACAGCGACGTCCCGGCGATCTGCGAGCCCGCGCCGCACACCCCGGTCTGCGGCAGGCCGGTCGCCACCAGGCCCGGCAGGGTGGCGTCGAGGTCGTCGGTGAACGAGAGCCCCACGGCGGTCGACCCGCCGAGGTTCTCGATCGTGAACTCGAGCACCACGGTACCGCCGGGGGTCGTCGGCCCGTCGAAGCTCTTGGTCAGCGCGAAGACGTCGACCCGGAGCACGTCGGAGGCCTGGTTGCCGGTCGTGGCGGAGCCGTCGATCGTCCCGGTGACCGCGCTCGTCACGTTCGTCGCGGTCGTCCCGGCCGAGGCGCCGGCCGGCACCCGCACGAAGACGTCGAAGGTGCACGACCCGCCGGCCGCGAGCGTCCCGCCGGTCAGGGTGAGGACCGAGGTGCCGGTCAGGGTCGAGCCGGCGCCGCAGGGGGCTGCCGGCAGCGGCGGCTCGGCTTCGAGCCCGGTCAGCGCCGCGTCGAGGTCGTCGGTGAAGGCGACGTCGGTCGCCGCCTCGGTCGGATGGAGGTTCTCGATCGTGAAGCGCAGGGTCACCAGCTCGCCGGGCGCCGCCGGGTCGTCGAGGAAGCTCTTCGAGATCGCCAGCGGGTCGACGACGACGAGGACCGCCGAGGCCGGCGGCGCGGTGGCGGCGGCGATCGCGAAGCGGAGCCCGGCGGCGGTCCGGCCGGCGGTCGAGGCCGCGACGGGATCGCCGGGCGCCGTGTAGGTGACCTCGCTGGTGACGTTCAGGTACTCGCCCGCGGGGGTGCCGTCGGGCACCGCGACGACCACCTGGAAGGTGCACGTGGCGAGTGGCCCGAGGTTTCCGTCCTCGAAGGTCAGCAGCGAGGTCCCGGAGATCGACGAGCCGGTCCCGCAGACGTCGGTCTGGGTGCCGGAGATCGAGGTCAGGCCGGTGACCACCGCGTCGAGGTCGTCGGTGAACTCGATGTCGGTCAGCGTCGACGAGCCGAGGTTCTCCAGCGTGAAGGTCAGCGTCGTCGTCCCCCCGGCGACCGCCGGGTTGTCGAAGGCCTTCTCGGCGTCGAGCAGGCGCACGCGGAGGACGTCGGCGGCCGGCGGCGTGACCACGGTCTCGCTCTCGACGGTCGCGGTGACGTCGCTCGTCGTGTTCGTGTAATCGCCCGGGGAGGCGTCGTCGGGCACCAGCACCTCGACCGAGAACGTGCAGCTCGCGCCGGCCGCGAGGCTGCCGCCGGTGAAGCTCAGCACGCTCGTCCCCGCGATCTCCGAGCCGGGCCCGCAGACGCCGGACTGCGTCGGGGAGATCGAGGCCAGACCCGAGAGGACGGCTTCGAGGTCGTCGGTGAAGGCGACGTCGCTCGCCGCGAGCCCGGGATCGGCGGTGAGCGTGAGCTCGAGGGTCACGACGTCGCCGGGCACCACCGGATCGGCGAGGAAGTCCTTGGCGAGCCGGGGGCCCCCCAGGATCGTCAGGTCCGCGCTCGCCGGATCACCGACGCGGAGCTGCTCGGCGAGGAACGCCGAGACCTCGCTCGTCGTGTTCGTGTACGTGCCCGGCGGGGTCCCCACGGGGACGTCGAGCGCGACGTCGAAGGTGCACGATCCCCCGCCCGGGAGGGAGCCGTCGGACAGCTCGATCACGGCGACCTCCGCCCCGGGCTCGGGGCCCACGAGGGTGAAGTCGAGGGTCGAGCCTTCGCCGCAGACGTCGCTCTTCGGCAGGTCGGTCGGCACCAGGCCGACGAACGTCGCGAAGTCGTCGGTGAAGGCGATGCCGAAGGCGGAGAACTCGGGGTCCGTGTTGGTGATCTCGAAGGTCATCACCACCGACCCGCCCGCGGGCACCGCCTCCTCCGAGAAGCTCTTCTCGAGACGCGGCGCGAGAACCACGTCGAGGGTGTCGGCGCCCTCGTTGCCGACGACCGGCTCGCCGCCCACCGTGCCGGTGACCGGTCCGGCGACGTTGACGTAGCTCCCGGCGTCAGCGCTCTCCGGCACGGTGAGCGTCACGTCGAAGGAGCAGGTCTCACCCGGACCCAGGCTGCCGCCGGTCAAGGCGAGGACGCTCGTCCCCGTGAGGGTCGAGCCGGCGCCGCACGGATCGGTCGGCAGCGGGGGCCGGGCCTCGAGGCCGGGAAGCGCCGCGCCGAGGTCGTCGGAGAAGGCGATGGCCGCGGCCGCCTCCTCCTCGTCGAAGTTGGTCACCGAGAAGCGCAGGACCGGGTGGCCTCCGGGCACCGTCGGGTCGTCGACGAACGTCTTGGTCAGCAGGAGGTCGCGGAGCTCGACGTCCAGGTCGGCGACCGCGCGGCCGTGGGACTCGATCGAGCCGTCGTTGTCGGTCGTCAGCTCGCTCGTCCGGTTGACCAGGGTGCCGGCCGCGGTCGCGGCCACGTCGACGGTCGCCGTACACGGCGCGCCGCCGCCCGGGATCGTCGCGCCGGTGAAGGCGATCGTGGTGCCGCCCGCCGGGGCGGACAGGGAGGCGCCGGGGCAGTCGGTCGAGGCGTTCGGCGGGCTGGCGACGACCAGCCCGCCCGGCAGCTCGTCGGTGAAGCTCGCGTCGAACTGGTCGAACTCGTTGTCGAAGCTCAGGGTGAAGGTGATCGTCGTCGTCTCGCCGACGAGGATCGAGTCCGGCGAGAAGGTCTTGTCGAAGGCGATCCGCTGACCGCCGTCGACGGTGAGCGTGTCGCTGGCTCCCGACGAGCTCCCGCCGTCCCAGGTCAGCGGCCCCGTGGTGTTGAGGTGGTCGCCCTCGACGTCGCTCGTCGCGTCGACCTCGATCGTGCACGAGCCGAAGGCGGGCAGCCGGCCGCCGGTGAGCGAGATCGTCGCCCCGCCCGGCGGCGCGCTCACCGCGCCGTCGCATCCATTGACCAGGGTCGACGGGTCGGCGACGACGACTCCGGCCGGGAGCGCGTCGGTGAAGGACAACCCCTGGATCGGCGACGCCTCCTCCGACCCGATCTCGAAGACCAGCACGCTGACATTGCCTGGACCGATCGTCGAGGGCTCGAAGTGCTTGAAGAGGAACACCCCGTCCCCTTGCTGCGCCGCGGTTGGTGCGGCCGGGGCGAGGGAGAGCAGGAGGGCCGACAGGACGAGGAGCGGGCGCAAGACTGCCCGTGGCATGGCGCCCTACTCTCCGCCCGGCGCGAGCTCGGCGAGCGCGCGGTCGATCGCGGCCTGGAAGGCGGCGAAGGGCTGGGCGCCGCGGATGAAGGCGAGGCCGGTCGCCTTCGACGGGTCGTCCGGGTCGGCTTCGGCGAGGACGAAGCTCGGCGTGCCGGTGGCGCCGACCTTGCGCGCCTCGGCCATGTCGCGGCGGACGGCGTCGGCGTGGCGCGAGCTCTCCATGCACTCGCGGAACGCCTCGGCGTCGATGCCGATCGCCTCGGCGTGCGCGTCGAACGGCTCGAGGGCCCGCTGGTGGGCGAACAGCCGGTGGTGCATCTCCCAGTACCGGCCCTGGTCGCCGGCGCAGTGGGTGGCCTCGGCCGCCCGGAAGGCCAGCGGGTGGATGCGCTCGAGCGGCAGGTCCAGCGTCACGTAGCGGAGCTTGCCGTCGGCGACGTACTGCGACTCGATCTGCGGGGCCGTCTCACGGACGTGCCGGGCGCAGTACGGTCACTGGTAGTCGGTGAACTCGACGAGGACCAGGCCGGCGCCGGGCTGGCCCTTGACCGGGTTGTCCCCGAGGTCGAGCTCGACGCCGGCGACGTCCGGGCCGGCCGGCGCCGCGGGCCGCGCCGGCCCCTGCGCCTGCGCCTGCACCAGCCGCTTGATCTCCTCGAGCTGCCGCTGGATCTGCTGCTGCCCCCGCTCGAGCTCGTCGAGGCGGCGGGCGACGTCGTCCGCGGTCGCGTCCTGGGCGGCGGCCCGGGGGGCGATGGCCAGGGCCAGGACGAGCGCCAGGCCCGGGGCGGCTGCGGCGAGTGCGAGGGTTCGGGTCACGTGGGATCGCCTTTCGTCCAGCGTTCGTCCAGGTCGGCGGGCACCCTAGCGGACCCGCCGGGGAGGGTCAAGGCCGGCCGTCGCCGCCGACGTACCGAAGAAGGGACGGACAAGGGGTTGTGCATTTGCGTACCACGTACTACAGTCGGGCCCCCAAGCTCTGCAAACAGACAGGGAGGCACCGTCGATGCGACGCGAACGCCGGCTCGCCGTACTCTCGTTGACGCTCGTCCTCTGCGCGGCCCTCGCGGGCAGCGCCTGGGCCGCGATCGCCCCGGACTCTTCTTCCGGGGTGGCCGCGCTGAAGTTCCGTCACCCCGACCTGGCGATCGACGACGTCCTCGACGTCCCGGCGGCCCTGCCGGCGCACGCCAAGGGGGTCGCGGCCGGGCACCTCGCGGCCCTCGACGCCCCGGCGGCGTCCGCCCGCGTCGACCGGCGCGGCGGTGCCTGGGCGACGCTGGTGCTCTCGCGCCCGCTGGTGCCCGGCGACGGCCGCGGCAACGGCCTGTCGTGGGGCGACGTCGGGACGCCGGCGCCGCGCGGCCGGGCGGCGCTCGAGTCCGCCGCCTGGAGCGCCTTCGACCGCTTCGTGCGCGACCACAGCGCCGAGCTGCGGGTCGGGCCGGGCGAGCTCGGGGCGACGCGCAAGGTGACCTCCCACCTCGACGGCGACGTGATCCAGATCTACTCCGGCCGCGCCGTCGACGGCATCCCGGTGCGCGGCAGCTACGTCACCGCGGTGGTCAACCACGGCAACCTGGTCCTCTTCGGTGCGCACCGCTGGGGCAAGGTCGCGGTGCCGACCCACCCGGCGCTCACCGCCGGACAGGCGCGCGCGGCGGTCGGCGAGTTCGTCGAGCCCTTCGGCCTCGCCGGCGAGTGGGGCAGGCCCGAGCTCGCGATCGTGCCGATGGCCGCCGGCCGCGGGGCGGCGGACGTCGCCCTCGGCAAGGGCTACGCACACCGGCTCGTCTGGGTCGTGCGGCCCGACTTCGCGGACGACCTCGGCACCTGGGAGGCGCTGGTCGACGCCCACAGCGGCAAGCTGATCGCCTTCCAGGACCTCAACCGCTACGGCGAGGTCGAGGGCGGCGTCTACCCGGTGACCAACGACGGCATCTCGCCCGACGGCGTCGAGCAGCCCGGCTGGCCGATGCCCTTCGCCACGCTCTCCACCTCGGGCGGCTCGGAGGTCACCGACAGCGGCGGCAACTTCACCGCCGGCGGCACCGTCTCGTCCAACCTGGCCGGGCCCTACGTACGGATGAACGACAACTGCGGCTCGATCTCGCTCAGCGGCAGCGGCATCCTCGACTTCGGGACCTCGGGCGGCGACGACTGCACCACCCCGGGCTTCGGCGGCGCCGGCAACACCCACGCCTCGCGCACCGGCTTCTACGAGCTGAACCGCCTGATCGAGATGGCCCGCGGTCAGCTCCCGGCGAACTCGTGGCTGCAGCAGCAGCTCACGTCGAACATGAACATCAACCAGACGTGCAACGCCTTCTGGAACGGTTCGACGGTCAACTTCTACCGCTCGGGCGGCGGCTGCTCGAACACCGGCGAGATCGCCGGCGTCTTCGACCACGAGTGGGGCCACGGGATGGACGACAACGACGCCGTCCCGACGATCGCCGGCCCCTCGGGCGAGGGCATCGCCGACGTCTACACCGCGCTGCGGCTGAACACCTCCTGCATCGGCCGGAACTTCCGGCCCGGCCAGAACTGTACGGGGTTCGGCGACGCCTGCCTCGACTGCACCGGCGTGCGCGACATCGACTGGGACCAGCACGCCTCGCACGCCCCGCACACCTACACCTGGGCCAACTCCACCTGCGGCGGCAGCGTCCACTGCCTCGGCCACGTCTACTCCGAGGCGATCTGGGACCTGTGGAAGCGTGACCTGCCCGCCCTCTATGGAATGAGCGACCACACCGCCCACGAGGTCGCCACCCGGCTGACCTTCATCGGCGCCGGCAACGTCGGCACCTGGTACTCGGGCGGGCCGCCGGACGGCGGCTGCGGCGCGACGAGCGGCTACCAGCAGTACCTCGCCGCCGACGACGACAACGGCAACCTCTCCGACGGCACGCCGCACATGCAGGCGATCTTCGCCGCCTTCGACCGGCACGAGATCGCCTGCGGCAGCCCGG
>Ga0214468_1000051_pt1 | contig 33400 bp, 37 predicted proteins | sample RVTome_9_FD_187334 | JGI IMG/M metagenome (GOLD analysis project Ga0214468, IMG submission 187334) | Soil microbial communities from uranium-contaminated site in the Upper Colorado River Basin, Wyoming, United States - RVT155D38 HiSeq ...
CGACGAGGACGACGCCCTCGACGTCTGGGACGCATCGAGGAACCTCGCCGCCCACGTGGTGGCCGTCGCAGGTGACGTCGAGCAGGGCTTCGCCGAATCGGATGCGGTGGTGGAGGTCACCACCGAAACTCAATACGGCCAGCACGCCCCGCTCGAGCCTCACATCGCCGCCACCCATCTCGACGAGAACGGGCGTCTCGTCATCGTGACCTCCACCCAGGTCCCGTTCCACGTGCGCCGCATCATCGGGATGCTGCTCGATGTCCCCATCCACCGCATCCGGGTGATCAAGCCCAGGATCGGTGGTGGCTTCGGGGTGAAACAGGAGGTGCTCATCGAGGACCTGCCCGCCTGGGTGACCCTCCAGACCGGACGCCCGGCCCAGATGCTGTACAACCGGGAGCAGGAATTCGTCTCCTCGCGGACCAGGCACCCGATGCGGGTCAGGGTCAGGCTCGGGGCCAAGGAAGACGGCCGGCTCCACGCCCTCGAGATGGAGGTCCTCTCCAACACCGGCGCCTACGGGGCCCACAGCCTAACGGTCCTCTCCAATGCGGGATCGAAGACCCTCCCCCTGTACAACAAGGCTCCCCACGTCAGGTTCTCCGGGGACGTCGTCTACACCAACCTCCCGGTGGCAGGCGCTTATCGGGGGTATGGCGCCACCCAGGGCTATTTCGCACTGGAAACGGCTGTCGACCGGCTCGCCGCCGACCTCGGCCTCGATCCGTTGGAGTGGCGGATGCGCAATCACATCCGCGAGGGGGAGACCTCGCCCATCTTCGCCGCGCTGGGCGAGGGCCGGGAAGGAGTGGAGCAGACCATCACCTCATGCGCCCTCGACGAGTGCATCCGCCAGGGCGCGGAGAGAATCGGCTGGACCGAGAGGCGAGGCAAGCGGGAACGCAACGGATCCTGGGTCCACGGGGTCGGTATGTCGACTCACATGCAGGGCTCGGGAATACCCCTGATCGACATGGGATCCGCCTCCATCAAGATGAACGATGACGGCTCGTTCAACCTGGCGGTAGGCGCCACCGACCTTGGAACGGGGTCGGACACCATCCTCGGCCAGATCGCCGCCGAAGTCCTAGCCGTGCCCTTGGACAAGATCGTCGTCATCTCATCGGACACCGACCTCACCCCCTTCGACGTCGGGGCCTACGCCAGCTCGACCACATACGTGTCGGGAACCGCGGTAGCGAGGGCCGCCGAGGACGTGCGTGCCCAGATCCTGGAGGTGGCCGGCGACATGTTGGAAGTCGAGCCCGGGTCACTCACCCTGGAGGACGAGCGGGTGACCGCACCGGACGGGACATCGGCCTCACTCGCCGAAATCGGGATTCGGACTCTGTACGGCACCGAGCAGCGGCAGATCGCAGCCATCCACTCGTTCACCCCCGAGCTATCGCCGCCTCCGTTCCTCGCTGCCTTCTGCGAGGTGGCCGTCGACGAGGACACCGGCCGGGTGGTGGTGCTCCGCTTCGTCGCCGCCGTCGACTGCGGCACGCCGATCAACCCGAAATTGGTGGAGGGCCAGGTCGAGGGGGCCGTGGCCAACGGCATCGGCTACGCCCTGTTCGAGGAGATGGTGTTCGACGCTCGGGGCCGGCCCAAGACCACGGACTACGCCCGTTACAAGATCCCCGGCCCCGAGGACCTGCCCCGGATCGAGACCATCCTGGTCGATTCGTTCGAGCCAAGCGGGCCGATGGGGGCAAAATCGGTTGCCGAGATCGGGATCAACGCCCCCATCCCCGCCATCGCCAACGCCATCCACGACGCCACCGGCATCTGGCTGACCGAGACTCCGTTCACCGCCGAGCGGGTGTGGCGGGCTCTGCGGAGTCGCCGACCCGGTTTTGGGGCCCGGTCTCAGCGGGTACCTGCGATGGATCCCGTGCCGGAGCAAGGAGGACTGGCATGACCGATATCACGGCGAAGGCGTCAACCCGTATCGACGCATCCCGACAGGAGGTGTGGCGGGCTCTCACCGACCCCACGATCATCTCCGAGTACTACCTGGGGGCCACCGTGTCGACAGACTGGCAAGTGGGGAGCCCGATCACCTGGTCCGGCGAGTGGAATGGCACCGCCTACACCGACAAGGGAGAGATCCTGGCGGTCGAGCCCGAGGAATCGCTGAGCTACTCACACTGGAGCCCGGCGACCGGGACCGAAGACTCCCCGGAGCACTACCACGTCGTGACCATCACCTTCTCCGATGCAGAGGATGGGACCGAGGTGGAACTGACGCAGTCGAACCTGCAGGGGGGAACGAGTGAGGCAGACCGCCGACATCGCGAGGATTACGAGTCCAACTGGTCGACGATGCTCGAAGGGCTCAAGGAATCCGTGGAGTCGAGAGCCCGGTCTCATTGAGCGTCGAGAGAGAGGATCCAGCTGGGCTGGATCGCCTCAGACACCGGCGCTCTCGCTCGCCGCTCCCGCCGCGTCACCAGTCCTCGCCATGTCCTCGGTGATCCGAATCGCGACCAGGCTGAACACCACCATGGCCGATCCCAGGTAGAGACCGATCATCATCGGGCTCGAGCTGTCGGTCCCCGCCCATATCCCATGGACCAGAGACGACACGAACACGCCGAGGGAGGCGAAGTGGATGGCGCGCCACCGCTTCTGCCCTATCCAACGCTTCACGTAGAAGCTGCCGGCCACGACTACCAACCCGTAGAAGGCGGCGATGCCCATCCCCACCGCCAGGGGCCGCCAGTCGGAGACACCCGGGACCAGGATCTCGGCCCAGCTGAAGTCGAGGAAGTCGTGGACGGAGAGGACCACGACGTGGACCATCGTGGCGATCAACGCCCCCACACCCAACGACTCGTGGAACCAGGTGAGTGGCTTGGCCTTGACCACGCGTCCCAGCAGCTTCGAGCTCACCAGGAGACCCCAGATGGTGGCCGCGGTGAGAAGGGCGAAAGCGGCCACTCCGGATCCCCGGATGACGAGCCATTCGACACTCACGCCGCCACCTCGATCCCGGGAGTCGCGTAGACGGAACCGTCGTGCCAGACGACGACGGCAGCCTCGATCCAGTCGAGCTCCGCCGCCCAGGCCAGACCGTCCTCGCCATGGAGAAGCACGGCTTTCGCCCCCGCCTCGGCATCCGCAGCCGATGCCGCAACCACAGTCGCGCTCAGGATCGGAGTGGTGACCGGCTCCATCGACCTGGGATCGATCACATGAGAGACCTCGCGAGTTCCGGCCATCCATCTGCGTCTCGTGGTCGAGCTGGTGGCCAGGCCCCCCTCTCCGAGGCGGATCCGAACCGCCGTCGCTCCCCAGGGATCGATCACCAAAACCGTGGTGTCCGGGTCGATGCTTCTGATATCGCCGCCGGCGGATACGACGCTGGCCAGGCCGAGCTCGACAGCACGATCACAGGACCAGCCCTTGGCAATGCCTCCCAGGTCGAAGCGGGTGTCCGGAGGGCGGAGCAGATTCCGGGAACGGAGCTCCCACTGCGGCGCCGGGATCGTCGAAGGGACCTGGTCCAGCCCCCGCACCATCTCGAAGCTGCGGTCGTAGCCCCATCTGGCCACCGCCGCCCCCACCCCGGCATCGACTAGCCCGCCGGTCAGCCTTCGCGCCCTGTCGGCAGCGCGCATCACGTCGGCGAACGGCTGAGAGATGACCACTTCGGCGCCTGGCGCGCGGTTGACGCGGCTCAATTCGCTATCAGGGCGAAACCGGCTGCATGTCGCTTCGACAGCCTCGAACCATGCCCTCAGCCCGGCTGCCGCTGCCTCGTCGGGGCACCAGGCCTCCACCCCCGTACCCATCGCATTGAAGGTGACCTGGATCATGATCCACTGCTCGAAGGCTCGGGTGCGGGCTGTGGGGTGACCGCGGGTGCCGGGGCGGGTGGCCGGGAAGATGTGGCCCTACCCACCTCGACCGTGATCACATCAGCCTGGGGTGTCGCAACCGGGGTGAATCGAAGGATCACCAACCCCTGGGTCGGAGGCACCGGCATCCCGGCCTGAGTGGTGACCGATGCGATCTGGCCTTCCGACGGTTGGGTCGGCTCTGGCGGTGCAATCTCGTCGATCCGGGCTGCGATCAGGGCGGTTCCCCAGGCCAGGGCGGCACCGGTCCAGACGAGGATGCGGTTCCAGCGGCCCCCGTCGAATCGGCTCATCGATCGGCTCCGTCTTCGATGGGGACGGTGATGGTCGCCCCGTAGAACACCAGGACACGGGCCACCTCGGGCGGGAGCCGGGTCAGCTCATCGGCGGTGAACGCCTCGGCCCTACCGGTCGCGTACAGAACTCGTTGCACCACCGGGTCAACTCCTTCCAGGGTGGGTGGGGGCACTTCGACCACCTGGGTCGGGGGCGAGGAGGGCACGACCTGTTGGGCACCCGGCTGTGGCGCGGGTTCCGGGGCGACGACCATGGTGTAGACCGCTACCAGCCCGGCAATCAGCACGAGGAGCCCGGCCGCGATCTGAAGGGGAAAACGGCTCAATCGTCGTCCTCGTCGTCATGATCCTCGTCGTCCCGGTTGTCGTCGTCCCGGTCGTCGTCCTCGTCGTCCCGGTCGTCGCCGTCCCGGTCGTCGTCGTATTCGACCTCCCACTCGACCTCGCTACCGCCCGTTGCGGCGGGCCCGTTGTCGGCGAGAACCACGGTCGGGGTGCTGGGTGGAGGCACCGGCTTTCCGGGAAGGGGCATCCCCTGTTGGGCGCAGATCTCCCGCAGGGCGTCCAGGGCCGCCTGCTCGATGTCGCCGATGGAGCCGTCCGCCTCGGCCGCCACCATGCCGAGCCCGGCATCGCCACATGCGGCTTCGAGGTCGGCTGCGCTCGCGGTCTGGGCGGCGAAGTCGGTGACATTCGCTGGGGCGGCCACGGGCGCCGGAATGGACGCCTCCGGCTCGGCTGGAGTGCGGTTGCTGACCAGGACCGTGGCGGCATAGGCGCTCAGAGGCACCAAGACCAGGCCGATGAGCAGGGAGACCGAAACGCTTCGCTTTGCTCCGGCGGGAGCGCGATCAGGCCGGCCCATCTAGAGCTCCACGAAGATGCACTCGGCCGGGCACTCTTCTGCAGCCTCGGCGACGATGTCGACGAGAGACTCGGGAATCCGGGCCTTCCCTTCGAAACCGTCCGGGCCGTGCCCTGCTCCGGACAGCCCGTCGAACACGACGGTCGCTCCGAAATGAGCCGACTCCTCCTTGACCGTCCAGGTGCCATCCTGACGGGCCTGGAAGACCTCGGGCACGATCTGGGCACATGTGCCGGCGCCCATGCAGGCGTCGGCGTCGATCCACACTCTGGTCATGGCGACAACTCCTTTTCCCGACCAGGCGCCAAGTTGCCACCCGAGGACTCAAGACCGCCCTAAGGCCGGCTCAAGGAAACCCCAATTCCGCGGTCGGTCTCATCCAAAATCGCGCCACTACGCTCCGGCGCAATGTCGAGACGCATCTGGCTCGCCGGCCTCGTGCTCGTGTCGGTTGTGGCCTGCGACAGCGGAAACGAGATCTCCTCACCCTGCGATCTGGCCGACGCCGAGATGGTCGGGAGCTTCTTCGAAGGGACCGTGGCTGAAGGTGTCGAAGGGGACTTCCTCAACTGCGACTTCGCCATCGAGGGCGGGACGGTGCTCGCGGTCACCGTGTTCGACTACGGCGAGGCCGACGACTGGAGCTCGACCCGTCAAGGTTTCGTCGACAACCGGGGTGGTGTGACCGACGTGGACGATCTGGGCGAGGAGGCCTTCTACCCCAACGACACCGGCGCCCGTGAGCTGGTGGTCAGGGCGGGCGGATGGGTCTACTCGGTCACCGTGTTCTCCGGTCTCGAGGAGCCCTCGACGGAGGTGATCAACGGGATCGCCGAGCTGGCCGAGGCGATCGCCGGGCGACTGGCTTCCTGACCCCCATTGCCACCTGTGGAAAACCGGATAGCCTCGGGGGTCCAGCGAGGCAATCCCATGAACCGACAGCTCTTCCCCCAGACGGTCATCGCCATTATCTGGGACTTCGACAAGACACTCATCCCGGGCAACATGCAAGGCCCTCTGTTCCGCCATTTCGGCATCGATGAGGCCGCTTTCTGGGACGAGGTGGACGGTCTCGAAGAGTGGTACACGGCTAGAGGTGCGCATCTGATCGCCAGAGACCGCCTCTACCTGGACCACATCCTCACCTATGTGCGAGAAGGGCGGATGCCGGGCCTGAGCAATGACCTCTTGCGAAATCTCGGGGCCGAGATCACCTTCCATCGGGGTATCCCCGACTTCCTGGAGCAGGTGCGCAAGTCGATCGAGTCTGAGCCGCGCTTCGCCGAGCATCAGATCAAGGTCGAGCACTACATCGTGTCCACCGGTCTCCGTCAGATGATCCTCGGTTCGGCGATCGCCCCGTTCGTGGACGACGTGTGGGCCTGTGAGTTCACCGAGATGATCGCCCCACCCGGCTACCGGGATCAACAGGGTCAGCTCTTCTCGCCTGACGGCGAGATCCGTCAGCTGATCTACACCATCGACAACACCAGCAAGACCCGGGCCCTCTTCGAGATCAACAAGGGAACCAACAGGAACCCGGCGATCGACGTCAATGCCAAGATGGCCCAGGAGGACCGGAGGGTCCCGTTCCAGAACATGATCTACATCGCCGACGGACCATCGGACGTGCCTGTGTTCTCGGTCGTGGAGGCCAACGGCGGGCGCACCTACGCCGTGTACCGGCCGGGCTCGCAGGGGGAGTTCGAGCAGGCGGCGCGTCTCCTGGAACAGGATCGGGTGGACGCGTTCGGCGAGGCGGATTACTCCGAGTCGTCGCACACCGCGATGTGGCTCAGCCATGCCGCCCATGGCATCGCCAGGCGAATCGTCAACGACAGGGCCGAGGCATTGAACGAGCGGGTCGGCCTCCCTCCACGTCACGTCGCCGAAGACTGATCCCATTCTCAATGCAGTGCGTCACACATGCGTGACGCCATGCATTAGGAACGCAGTTGGCGGGGGCGGCCCCGAAGGGCCGCCCACCGCTGGCTCCATTGGGTAGGAGCACCTGCTACTCCCGACCGCTACTCGCGGGCGGAAGAAGACTGGAGCAGTTGGGCCTGGTGGAGGTGGCGCGGTTGGGAGACGATCCGGGTGAGTCCCGAAGGAAAAGCGGCCCGTTACTCATACCTCTCCCTCACTCGCGCCTCCCAAGCGCGTCCGTCGCTGATTATTGCCGGGAGTGCCCCCGAGATGAATGGGCTGTTAGACCTATGCGATCAGACTCGCGCCAGTGCATGGTCGAGGTCGGCGATGAGGTCTTCGGCAGACTCGATCCCGATGGAAAGGCGGATCATGGCTTCGGTGACCCCGATCAGCTTCCTGGTCTCCAGGTCGACATTGGCATGTGAGGTCGTCCACGGGTGGGAGGCGATCGACTCGGTGCCGCCCAGCGAGGTGGTGTGGGTCACCAGATCGGTCGAGTCGAGAAAGCGGAATGCCTCCTCACGCCCCCCGACCAAGTCGAAGGAGATCATCGCCCCTCCCGATGACCATTGTCGCTTGGCCAGCCCGGCGATCGGGTCGTCATCGCCGATCGCCCCGAGGTAGCGGACCGAGGCGACTTTGGGGTGCCCGGAGAGGAACTCGGCCACCCGTGCCGCGTTCTGGGTCTGACGCTCAACCCTGATCGCATACGTCTCGAGACTCCGTCCGAGCAGCCATGCGGTGTGGGGATCGGCGGTAGTTCCGATCCGGTAACGCATGGTCTTCAGCGGCTCGATCAAAGCCGTCGGGCCGGTCACCACACCGGCCACCAGGTCGCTGTGCCCACCGAAGTACTTGGTGGCCGAATACACGGCGAGGTCCGCACCATGGGCCAGTGGCTGTTGGGCGTACGGCCCGAGGAATGTGTTGTCGACGATGGTCAGAGCCTTGGACTCGGGTGTCGAGTGGGCTTTCGCCACTTCCGCGGCCAGCGCGATGTCGAACACGTCGTTGGTCGGGTTGGCCGGGGTCTCCAGATACACCGCGCCAAGGTCCCGGTCCCCGATCAGCGTCTCGAGGGCGTCTCGGCCGGCGTCGGGACCGAACGAAGCCACCTCATAGCCAAGGGGCTCGAGCACCTGGTGCAGCATGGTGTTGGTGCCGCCGTAGAGGGGGGCGCTGTGCAGGATCAGCTGCCCAGGTCGCAGCAGGGTGAGGAGAGTGGTGAATATCGCCGAGGTGCCGCTGGAGAAGAGAAGCCCCGCCTCGGCGTCGTCCCAGACGGCCAGACGCTCCTCCACGATGACCAGGTTGGGGTGATCCATCCTGGTGTAGATGAAGCCCACCTCCTCCCCCTCTCCGGGGGCGGCACCGCCGTAGACGATGTCGAAGAGGCGTTCGGCCCCCTGACCCGAGTCGAAGACGAAAGTCGAAGTCAGGAACAACGGCGGCTTGAGCGATCCCATGCCCTTCGCCGGGTCCCAACCTCTCTTCATCATCTCCGACTCGGCATCGGTCATCCCGGCTCATCCTCCTTCGGTTCGAGCATCCAGTATTCGGTGAACTCGGCGCAACGGCCGTCGGTTCCGAATCTGAGCAGGAAGCAGTTGTGGAAGACGTCATCGGGCACCTCGTCGGTGCCGAAGTAGCGAGTGGTCCCCACCGCCACCGCACGGTCCCCCTCGACGGTGAAGACCTGATAGGACGCCTCCCAGTCGTCGGGACCATCGGAGTGGGCAAGCCAGCCCTGCACGATGCCCTGGTGCCCTTCAAGGGTCCTTCCCCCGGGATAGGGGCGGTAGCGGTAGAGCGCGTCCTCGGTGAACAAGGCACCGATCTGCTCGGGGTCCCTGCTCCTCCACGCGTCGACATAGCCGTCGAGCCAGGTGACGACATCTGCTCGATTCACCGGGTCATCGTAAGCCCACGGCATTGGAGGCCTGGATCGAAACCGGCGCTCATTGAGATAATCGGTCTCCCGCCGGATAATCGTGTTGTGAGCACACCAGACGACATCGGCTCCGCGATCGAAGTCCTCAGGCCGGCACCCAGGATCCTGATCTTCACCGGCGCCGGGATCTCGACCGAGTCGGGGATCCCCGACTTCCGCGGCCCCGACGGGCTTTGGACCAGAGTGGACCCCGAGGACTTCCACATCGATCGATTCAGGGCGAGCGCCGATCTGAGGATGAGGGGTTGGAGGATGCATCTCGACGGCGAGCTGTGGGGGGCGAGGTCCACGGTGCGCCCCAACGCCGGTCACCAGGCGATCAAACGCCTGGCCGATGGTGGCCGGGTGGCCGGGGTCGTCACTCAGAACGTCGACGGCCTCCACCACAAGTCGGGTCTCGACGACGAGATGGTGGCCGAGCTGCACGGAAACGTTCGGGAGAGTCACTGTGTGGAGTGCGGCTCGACCTGGGCCACCGAGGACGTCCTGACCAGGGTGGAGGCGGGAGAGCTGGACCCGGACTGCCCCGACTGCGGCGGGATGGTGAAGACCGCCACCGTCATGTTCGGCGAGTTCCTCCCCGAGCGGGAGATGGGCAAGGCGATGCGGTTCCTGGCCATGTCCGATGCGTTGCTGGTGCTCGGGTCGACAGTGGCGGTGTGGCCGGCGTCGGACGTGGTGATGCGGGGCGCCCTTCGCTCCCTCCCCATCGTCGTCGTCAACAAGGGAGCCACCGAGGCGGACATGCTCGCCTCGGTCAAGCTGGACAGCGCCATTGGCGATGTGTTGCCCGGAATCGTCGACGGCCTGCTCGCCCCTAGCGACCGGTGAGCCGCTCCACCACCGGGGCCATGGTGACCAGGTCCGGCTCGTAGAAGGTGTAGTAGGAGATCCCGAACAACTCCCGGCGTCGCTCCATCGTCTCGCAGATCTCCTCGACCGAGCCCACCAGCACCTGGGGCGACTCCGAGACCACTTCTGGATCAGTCCCGGTCTCGTTGCCGATCCGGTCGAGAACGGCCCTGGGAGAGTCGGTGACATGGGCCTCGAAGACGAGGACGTTGAGCTCGATATCGTCATATCGATCCTCCGCCCCCTCCCGGATCCACTCCAGCTTCTGCTCGACCAAATCACCCGTCGCCGAGACCACGCCCTTGTCGAGCTGGGACCGGTGACCCTCGTCGAGACGCACGCTGATCCCGACGATGTCGGCTTCCCGGCCCGCCAGCTTCAGGATCCTGTCGCCGCCGCCGGCGATGAGGAGCGGTGGATGCGGTCGTTGCACCGGCTTGGGTAGGCCGTCCAGATCGACCGAATAATGGCGGCCCCGGTAGCTGAAGCGGCTCTCTCCCCACAGACCCTTGAAGATGGCCACCGCCTCCTCCAGCCGGTCGATCCGAACCCCGGGAGCGTCCATCGGGATCCCCGAAGTCTGGTAGTCCTCGGCCAGCCAACCGGCACCGATTCCGAGCTCGCAGCGTCCCCCGGACAATTGGTCCAGGCTGGCGATCTCCTTGGCCAGCACGGCAGGGTGGCGGAAGTCGTTGGCCAGGACGAGGGTGCCGAGACGGAGGTCGGTCTCACCGACGGCGGCGGCAAGGGCGGTGAGCGGTGCCAACCGTCCCCCGAAGTGATCGGCGAGGGTGACGATCGAATACCCGAGGTGCTCTGCCGATCCGAGCTGTCGCAGCCACTCCTCGCCTGTGGTCGCCCCGAGCTGGGCGCCGAAACGGAAGGCTTTCATCGACCCGATGGTATGAGGAAGGAGACCAGGGCTGATCGTCGCTAATTGGGCGGCACCGGTCGTGCCGGGGCAATACCTTGGCGCCGTGGACATCCGGGCACTCACCCTCGACGACATCCCCGAGCTCACCAGCCTGATCAACCGGTTCGAGCGGCATTGGCAATTGCCCCTCGTCTCCTCGGAGTCGGTCGTCGAGGACGAGATGACCGAGCCGTTCACCGATCTCTCGCTCGACACCCGGGGCTATTGGCTCGACGGGACAATGGTGGCCTACGGGTTCGTGTGGCATCGCCCCAGCGGGGAGCGCCAGGAGCGGGCCTACCTGATGGGTCTGGTCGATCCCGACTTCCGAGGCCAGGGGATCGGGAGACACCTCCTGGCCTGGGAGATAGACCGGGCCCGGGAGAGTCTGGCCGGGTGCGATCCGTCGCTTCCCTGGTACATAAGGGCCAACGAGTGGGACTGGATCGAAGACGCCCACCGTCTTCATCGACGTTTCGGGCTGAAGCCGGTCCGCTACATGAGAGAGATGCTCCGGCCCCTCGACGTTGCGGTGGAAGCCGCCGCCGTCCCCGGGATCGAGATCGTCCCATGGGACCGTGAGCTGGACGAGCCTGCCCGCATCGCCACCAACGAGGCATTCCGCGACCACTGGGGCTCGACTCCGGTCGACGCCGACACCTACCGACACCGTCTCGAGGGCGAAGGCAGCCGCCTCGACCTCTCCTTTCTCGCCCTGACCGGCGACGAGGTGGTCGGGGTGTGCCTCAACGCCGTGTACCCCGACGACGAGGTAGTCACCGGACGCCGCGAGGGATGGGTGATGAGCCTGGGAGTGCTGCGGCCCTGGCGGGGGAAGGGAGTGGCCAAGGCTCTGCTCGCCACTTCTTTCGACGCGTTCCGGGACGCAGGTCTGACCCACACCATGATCGGGGTCGACGCCGCGAACCCGACCGGCGCATTCAGTCTCTATGAGAACCTTGGATACGAGGCGATACACGGCACGACGACCTTCGAGTTGCAGGTCAATCCCCCGCCTCGACCCTGATCGGACTCGGGCCGCACCTGGTCCCAAAACCGCGCGGTCGGTACCCTTGGCGCATGGCCGAGTACCAGCCGAGACTCGACGACATCGTCTTCACCCTGACCCATGTCGCCGGTCTCGAAGAGGTGGCCAAGCTCGACGGCTACCAGCATGCCGACCCCGACACGGTGGGAACCATCCTCGAAGAGGCGGGTCGGTTCTTTGCCGAGGTGATCGCCCCGCTCAACCGGGTCGGCGACCAGCAGGGGTCGGTCCTCACCGATGACGGAACGGTGAAGACACCCGACGGGTTCAAGGATGCCTACGACAAGTACGTAGAGTCGGGATGGGCCTCGGCGCACCTGCCCGAGCGCTGGGGAGGAGGCGGGCTTCCCTACATGGTGGGTGTGGTGATCCAGGAGATGTTCAAGACGGCCAACATGGCCTTCTCGCTGGCTCCGACGCTGACGCACGGGGCAGTCGAAGCCCTGGAGCGTCACGGATCCGACGAGATGAAGGGGCTCTACATCGAGAAGCTGGTCAGCGGCGAGTGGGCCGGCACCATGAACCTCACCGAGCCCGAGGCCGGCTCCGATGTCGGGGCGCTGCGAACCCGTGCGGTCCGTCAGGACGATGGCACCTACCTTCTCTTCGGAACCAAGATCTTCATCACCTGGGGCGACCAAGACCTTACCGAGAACATCCTCCACCTGGTCCTGGCCCGAACCCCGGACGCGCCTCCGGGGACCAAGGGGATATCGATGTTCCTCGTCCCCAAATTCCTCCTCGACGAGAACGGTCGGCCTGGTGAGCGGAACGATTTCCAGATCGTCTCCCTCGAGCACAAGCTTGGCATCCACGCCTCACCCACCTGTGTCATCTCATTCGGTGACCGCGGCCAGGGAGCGGTCGGCTATCTGGTCGGTGAGGAGCAGCAGGGCATGCGCAACATGTTCACCATGATGAACGCGGCCCGGGTGGCGGTGGGAATGGAAGGGGTCGCTATCGGCGAGCGCGCCTACCAGCTGGCCCTCGGTCACGCCAGGGAACGGATCCAGGGTCGTCCGGTGGGCGCCGACGCCAAGGAGAGCGTGCCCATCATCGAACATCCCGATGTGCGCCGGATGCTGCTGACGATGAAGGCGCATGTCGAGGCGATGCGGTCCCTGCTCTACTTCACCGCAGGCGAGGCGGACCACCAGGCACGCGCCGAAAGCGAGGAGCGTCGCCGGCTCGCCTCCAACCGGCTCGCCCTGCTCACCCCCATCGTCAAGGCCTGGTGCACCGACCTGGGCGTGGAGACCGCCTCCCTCGGTCTCCAGGTACACGGCGGGATGGGTTACATCGAGGAGACCGGGGCGGCTCAGCTCTTGCGTGACTCCCGGATCGCACCCATCTACGAGGGGACGAACGGGATACAGGCGATCGATCTCGTCCTGCGCAAGCTCCCCCTCGAAGACGGGGCGGTAGCGGCCGCCCTGATCGGGGATATGTCGGCCGAGCTGGCCGCCATGGAGGGCCACTCCGAGCTCGACCTCTTCCGGGAGGAGCTGGCCGTCGCCATCCAGGGTCTCACCGAAGCCTCGACCTGGATCGCTGTGAAGCTCAGAGACGGAGACGTCGCGTCCGCCCTGGCCGGGGCATCCCCATACCTTCGCCAATTCGGAATCGTGCTCGGAGGATGGCTCATGGCACGGGCGGCAGCTACTGCCCTGGACAACCCACCCGAGTTCGACCCGTCGTTTCTCGCCGAGAAGGTGACCACGGCCCGCTTCTACGGGGAGCAACTCCTTCCCGAGGCCAACGGTCTGGTTGCCGCAGTTAAGGGTGGCGTCGAACTGCTCGACCGGGCCCGCTTCTGACCCCGACTTCTAGGCTCGCGTCGCTTTGAGGCTCAACGATCGAGTCGTCGTGATCACCGGCGCCGGAAGCGGCATCGGTGCCGCGATGGCACGGCGTTTCGCCGCCGAGAGCCCGCGGGCGCTGGTACTCGCCGACCTCGATCTCGACTCCGCCCGGGAAGTTGCGTCCGGGATCGGCGCCGTCGCCCTCCAGGCCGACGTGTCGGATCCTCTCTCCAACGATCGGATGATCGACGAGACCGAGGACCGTTTCGGCCCGATCGACCTGTTCTGTGCCAATGCCGGGATCGGGTTCGCCGGTGACGAGCAGACCCCGCCGGAGCGGTGGGAGCACATGTGGCAGGTCAACGTGATGTCCCATGTGCATGCCGCCCGCCGCCTCGTCCCGGGGTGGCTGGCTCGGGGCGAGGGGCACCTCCTGGCCACGGTCTCGGCGGCCGGGTTGCTCACCAACCTCAAGGCGGCCCAGTACTCGGTGACCAAACACGCCGCCCTGGCCTTTGCTGAATGGCTTTCGATAACCTACGGCGACCAGGGGGTGACGGTGAGTTGTCTCTGCCCGATGGGGGTCAAGACGCCGCTGCTGGATGCGGCCGAGGAGTTCCACGCCTTGCTCGACGCCGACGCCCTGGAGCCGGATGAGGTGGCCGAGGCGGTGGTGGCCGGCCTCGCCGCCGAGAGCTTCTTGATCCTCCCCCATCCGGAGGTCTCCCGGTTCTTCCAGAACAAGGCCGACGATTACGAACGGTGGATCGGGGGAATGAGAAAGCTGCAGCGGACTGTTTTTCCAGCATGAGGTGGCTGATCGAGTTGGGGCAATGAGCAAGCGAAGAGTCGTCGTCACCGGGGCAGGGGTCGTCGCCGCACCCGGAGTGGGGGTGGACGACTTGTGGAAGGGCCTGCAGGAGCCTCCGGCCATTCCGGGCCCTCGTCTCGTCACCGACTGGGATCCGGAGCCGTGGCTGCCCAAGCGCGAGCATCGTCGTCTCGATCGCTTCACCCAGTTCGCCCTCGTCGCCGCTCACGAGGCCATGGAGCAAGCCGGCTCACTCGAGGTCGACCCGACCCGGGTCACCGTCTCGGTGGCTACCGGCATCGGCGGACTGGAATCATTGGAGGAGTTGGTTCATGTCTCCGACGGGGAAGAGCCGCGCGCCTCGCCGTTCCTGATCCCGATGATGATGGCCAACGCGGCCGCCGCCGGTATCTCGATCAAATACGGTTTCGGCGGCCAGGTCTCGACCCCGGCTGTCGCCTGCGCCGCCGGGACCCAGGCCATCCTCGACGGTCTGCGCCAGATCCAGTGGGGCTACGCCGACGCCGCCGTTGTCGGCGGGACCGAGGCCGCAGCCCGCCGGACCGCCCACGAGGGATTCAAGGCGGCCCGTGCGCTGTCGCCCACCGGCACCGCCCGTCCCTTCGACGTCGACCGCGACGGCTTCGTCATGGGTGAGGGAGCCGGAATCTTGATCCTCGAAGCCGAGGAGGATGCCAGGGCGAGAGGTGCCACCATCCTGGGCGAGCTCAGGGGAGGAGCCTCTACCGGTGACGCACACCACATCACGGCCCCGCACCCCACAGGTGAAGGGGCGGCCCGGGCGATGCGACTTGCCCTGGAAGACGCCGGGATCAGCCCCGACGAGGTGAGGTATGTCAACGCCCACGGAACGGGAACCGATCTCAACGATCGCACCGAGGGGGCGGTCATCGACCGCCTCTTCGAGACCCAACCGGCCGTGTCCTCGATCAAGGGCACCACCGGTCATGCACTCGGCGCCTCCGGGTCGATCGAGGCCGCCGTCGTCGTCGAGGCGATGCGCCGACACGAGCTGCCCCCCAACATCGGCCTCACCAGCCAAGACCCCGAGATCCCCCTGACCGACATCGTCGACGCGCCCAGGGAGTGGGAGCCCGGCCCCGCCGTCACCAACTCGTTCGGCTTCGGCGGGCACAACACCGTTCTGGTATTCACCCCTCCGTCGTGATACCAGAACCGTCTTGCGTTCCACGTTGTGCGTAATACGTAGGACGTATAACGTGAACCTGATTACGGGAGCTCGGTGAGACCGGGCTGAGAGGGGGTCTGTGGAGACCCCGACCGATGAACCTGACCCGGGTAATGCCGGCGTAGGGACCCGCCTCATCGCTCCCGGTGGACCGAGGAGATGATGAGAATGCGAAAGACGCTCTCTGTGATCGCCATGGTGGTCATCGCCGTTGCTTGTGGGAGCGAACAGGCGGAGCGACCGGACAGACTGCGGCTGATGGCGCACGACTCGTTCGCCGGATCGGTCAACGAAGAGACCTTCGCCGCGTTCACCGGGGACACCGGGATCGAGGTCGAGATGATCGCCGCCGGCGACGCTGGGTCGATGGTCAACCAGGCCGCTCTCTCCGCCGGGAACCCGCTGGCCGATGTCCTGTTCGGGGTGGACGACACATTCCTGTCCCGGGCCATCGAGGAGGAGATCTTCGTCGAGCACCGCAGCCCGCTCCTGGACAGTCTGGAACCGGGTCTCGCCCCCGCCAGCGAGTTGGTCACGCCGATCAGCTTCGGCGACGTCTGTCTCAACTACGACAAAGGTTGGTTCGAGGAGACCGGGACCGAGGTGCCCACCGACCTCGATCAGCTGCGTGACCCGGCCTATGCCGGCGTCCTCACCGTCGAACATCCGGCAACATCGTCGCCCGGGCTCGCCTTCCTCCTGGCCACCATCGACCAGTACGGGGAGGAGGGCTGGAGCGGCTTCTGGTCGGATCTGAAGTCAGGCGGGGTCAACATCGCCCCCGATTGGGACACCGCCTATTACGGAGACTTCGTTCCCTACGGGGGCGAGAGCTCGCTGGTGGTCTCCTATGCCTCCTCGCCACCGGCCGAGGTGATCTTCGCCAGCGAGCCGGTCGACGAAGCGCCCACCGGTGTGATCGAGGCCGGCTGCTATCGGCAGGTGGAGTACGCCGGCGTCCTCGCCGGGACCGAATACCCGGAGGCAGCCGGGGAGCTGATCGACTTCATGCTGTCGGTCGAGTTCCAGGAGACCATTCCCCTCACCTGGTTCGTCTTCCCTGCGAACCAAGAGGCGGAGCTTCCTCCCGAGTTCGTCGAGCACACCGTCGTCCCCGCCGACCCGGCGCGGCTCGACTCGGCCATAATCGCAGAGAATCGTGACCGTTGGATCGATGAGTGGGTTGCCCTGATGGAGGGTTGATGCGGCCGATCCGTTGGGGTCGGGTGCTGGTCGCCGCGGTCCCTGCGGTATTCATCGGCTACTTCTTCCTCTATCCAGTGGGGCGGATCCTGGCTCTCGGCCTGTCAGAGCTGGGCGTCGGATCGGACGGGGTGGAAGCACGTCTCTTCCGCATCGGTTGGTTCACCCTCTGGCAGGCGGCATTGTCCACCATCCTCACTCTCCTCGCCGCCGCCCCCATGACCTGGGCGGTCTCCCAATATGAATTCCGGGGACGGAAGTTGGCAACCGCCCTGGTGACGGTCCCATTCGTGTTGCCCACGGTCGTGGTCGGCTCGGCCTTCGTGGCGCTCGGCTGGCGGGATTCGATCGGCGCCATCCTCGCCGCCCACGTCTTTTTCAACGTCGCGGTGGTGGTCCGCACCGTCGGCGCTCTTTGGTCACGACTCGACCCCAATCTCCACGATGCGGGCCGCGTCCTCGGAGCCGGCGAATGGAAGGTGTTCAGGACCGTCACCCTCCCCTTGCTCCGGCCGGCAATCGCCGCCGCCGCCGCCATCGTCTTCCTCTTCACCTTCACCTCGTTCGGGGTCGTACTCATCCTCGGCGGGTTCCGGTACGCCACTCTCGAGGTGGAGATATACCGCCAGGCGGTGACCCTGTTCGACCTTCCCCTTGCCGCCGCCCTGGCGGTTGTGCAGCTGGTCGGAGTGACCTCCGCCCTCTACGCCTATTCCCGGTACCAGGAGCGTCATACGACCACCTGGACCCTCCGTTCCGAGGCGGAACGTCTCCGGCCCACGGGCAGGGGCGGGATCCTGGTCGGTGCGAGCGTGTTGGGGACGCTGCTCGTCCTGGCCATCCCCGTCGCCAGGCTGGTGACACGCTCGCTCCAGCCGGGCTCCTACCGCGCCCTTTTCCGGGACGATCCGGTGGTCGGTGTGCCCATGGCCTCGACCGGCAACAGCCTGTTGTATGCCACGATCGCAGCGCTGATCGCAGTGTCGATCGGGGTGATGGCGTCGGCGGTCATCACCGGGAGAAGGGGGCGGTTGTCGCGATGGTTCGACCTCACCCTGATGCTGCCCCTTGGCACCTCGGCGGTCACCATCGGCTTTGGCTTCATCGTCGCTCTCGACCGGCCCGTGGACCTGAGGGCGTCGTTCTGGCTTGTCCCGATCGCCCACGCCCTGGTCGCCGTGCCGTTCGTGGTGCGGACCATGGTTCCGACGCTGCGATCCATCCCGGCCGAGACCAGAGAGGCGGCCCGCGTGCTCGGCGCCTCCCCGCTTCGGGTGTGGAGGGAGATCGACCTGCCCATAGTGAGTCGGGCGGCTCTAGTCGGGTCGGGATTCGCCTTTGTCGTCTCCCTCGGCGAGTTCGGGGCCACGTCCTTCGTCGCCCGTCCCAACACGGCGACACTGCCGGTGATGATCTTCCGGCTTCTCACCCGACCCGGTGCCGGTTCCTTCGCCATGGCCATGGCCCTGGCCGTCATCCTGGCGGCATTGACCGCCGTCATCGTCCTGTGGATCGACCGAGCCCAGTTCGGGGAGATCGGCGCCTTCTGATGCTTGGTGTCGACGGTCTCGATGTCCATCTCGGCGGCAAACACATCCTGAGAGACGTCAGCCTCACCGTTGCCGACGGCGACACCGTCGCCGTCCTCGGGCCTTCGGGCTCGGGCAAGTCGACCCTCCTGCGCGCCATCGCCGGCCTCGTCCCTGTGGCATCGGGGTCGATCACGTGGGACGGGAAGGATGTCACCACGGTGCCGACCCACCTGCGCGGGTTTGGGCTCATGTTCCAGGGATATGCCCTTTTCCCTCATATGGATGTGGCCGGGAATGTCGGATTCGGGTTGCGCATGGCCGGCGCCACTCCTCGAGAGGTGGCCACGGTGGTTGGATCCGCTTTGGAGTGGGTCGGGCTCTCCGGGTTCGGAGACCGCTCGATCGCCGATCTCTCCGGTGGCGAGAAACAGCGGGTTGCCCTGGCCCGCACTTTGGCGCCGGAGCCGAAGTTCGTCATGCTCGACGAGCCACTCGGGGCCCTCGACCGATCGCTGCGCGAGCGACTGCTGGTCGAGACGCGAGCGATACTCAGGGATCGAGGAGTGACGGCGCTTGTGGTGACCCACGACCGGGACGAGGCGTCGGCGCTGTCCCACCGCCTCGCCCTGATGCGGGATGGCACCATCGTCCAGTCGGGAACCCTCGAGGAGATCCTGTCCCGGCCGGCCGACGACTGGGTGGAGACGTTCCTCGGTTGAGTGGGCTCAGCCGGACAGCGCCGCGCCGGAGCCGACGAGGGCGGTCCCGCTCTGATCCGGCACCGGGATGGTGAACTCGAAACAGGCACCGCCGAGAAGCTCGGAGGTCCGGTACTCGATCGTCCCGCCATGGGCGATGACCAGGTCCTTCGCCACCGACAGGCCGATCCCGGATCCCGACACCGAGCTGTTCCCCTTGTGGAGGCCACGCTCGAAGCGGCCCCACATGTCATTCTGGAACTTGGCAGGCACTCCGTCGCCGTTGTCGTGAACGGCCAGAGCAACCATTTGGCCTTGGTCGACGGCGGTGACCAGTATCTCGGTTCCTCCATAACGCAGGGCATTGGTGATCAGGTTGGATAGGACCTGGCGCGCCCGGTCCGGATCGGCCCAGATTCGGGCGTGAGAATCGGCCTCGACCCGGACCCTCCCCTCCCCGCCGGTCGCGGCGACCGCCTCCCGGACCAGTTCGTCGGCGGGATACTCGACTCGGGTCAGGCTCACGTTCTGGAGACGATCGCGGGCGACGTCGATGAGGTCGCTGACGATGTGACCGAGATGATTGGCCTGGGTGTTGATGGTCTCGAGCATCTCGTCGCGATCCTCGTCGCCCAGGTCATGCCACGACTCGCCCAGGATCTGGGCGTAGCCCTGGATCCCGGTGAGTGGCGTCCGCAGCTCGTGGGACACCGAAGCGACTAGATCGTCCCGCTGCTTCTCGAGCAGCTCCCGTTTCTCCCTCACCGCCAGGTTCTGACGCAACACCACCAGGACCGCGACGGCCGTCGTGGCAATGTTGAGGAGAAAGTCGTTACCGGTGCTGGTCAGAAGCCGGGCCAGGAACAACGCCGCCACCGCCGAGTAGGGGGCGATCAGCTGCCAGGCTCTCGCCGTGCGGTAGGTGCTCTCCTGGGCACGGGCCGGTCTGGTCACCCGCCAGGCGGTCAAGGCGAAGAGCCCGTAACTGAACAACCATGTAGCGTCCAGCCGTCCCCACTCGACATAGGTGTCGGAGGCGGTCTGAATCGAGAAGACGACATCACCGAAGGCGCTCACGGCGATGGCGCCGGCGAGAAGGGCTATCCGCAGGTCGAGACGTTGCTCGGACCTGCGCATGGCTAACACCATCAGGGCCGCAAACAGAAGGACGTCGGCGGTGGGATAGGCCACGTTGAGGAAGCTCTCCAGGGGATCGGAGCCCAGACTCACCACGTCCGACAGGTAGACCACCCACATGATCACGGCGAGAGACAGTGTTCCCGCAGTCGCGTCGATGGCCAGGCGGATACGCTCGAAACGCCCCGGGCGAAGGTAGGGCAGGGCGATCACCCCGGCGAAGATCAGTGGATAGCCGGCCACGTAGAAGAAGTCGGCGACACCCGGGAAGGGAATCTCTCCGAGCGACGCCTGCATGACCCAGATGACCTCGCCAACACCCCAGGCGAAGACACCGGCCCCGACCAGGGTCCAGGCGATCCGGGCCCGTCCATGGGCGACGAACGCGGCGACGACCAGGACCACTCCTGACCCCACTGCGACGAACGAGTACAGGACACCAGCAAGGGTGAGGTTCTCGAACGACGAACCGACAGCGAGGATGAGCCCGAAGGGAATGGCGACGGCTGCTACGACAAAGGAGCCGATGCGTACTGCTGTTCCCAATCGAGAGCGGGATTCTTGTTGAGTCGGGATTAGGAGACTGCTCCTCTTTGAACCGATGATCGGCGGATTCGTCCTCTCAGTTGAGGGTCTTGAGCCTGCAACGAAAGATGTCCGCGATGCTTTGGATCGGGCGAGTCGTGCCTCAGCTCTCGGCGCCTCTGAGGCGGGGCCTGACGATGCGCCGCCAGATGAACCAGGCGAGGGCGACCCCGATTGCGACGAGGACCGCCGCCTGGAACAACTCGAGCGGCTCTTCGACCTGGTGCCATCTCTCTCCGAGCAAGTAGCCGGCCCCGATCAGCAACACGTTCCAGACGACACTGCCGAGCAGTGTGTAGAGGGAGAACGGGACCAGGGCCATGCGCCGGAAGCCGGCCGGGATCGAGATCAGGGACCGCATCAGCGGGATGCAGCGACAGACCAGGACCGCGACATTGGCGCGACGGTCGAACCAGGTCTCGGTCCGGTCGAGATCGGCTTCGTCCAAACCGAACCAGCGGCCGTGGCGCACGACGAGAGCGCGCAGACGGATGGGACCAATCGCGGCAGCGATCCCGTAGAGGACGAAGGCCCCCATTACCGAGCCGGTCGTGGCGGCGATCACCATCCCCACGAAAGAGGCCTCTCCCCCGGCGGCGACGAACCCGGCCAAGGGAAGGACGACTTCGGACGGGATGGGAGGGAACAGATTCTCCAGGGCAACGAGAAATGCGACACCCCCATATCCGAGGGTCTCCACGACCGAAGTCGCCCACTCAACCAACCCATCCAACACCGTGCAGACCTTTCTCGTGGGGGCACGACAACGGTAGACACGGCCTACCCCGAACCTGAGGTTCCCCGTTGCAAATATGCAACGAACGCTCTCGAGTTCACCTGGCGAAAAAGGGCGGTGCCGAACTCGAGGCTGTATGTAGCGAATACGTGACGGGGAACCTCAGGTTCGAGGCAGCGGACCTAGCCGAGGAGGCCCCGGATGTGACCGGCGAACTCTTCGGGGATGCGGCGGGGTTTGCCGGACAGGTCGGTGAAGGCGGCCGACACGGTGAGACGGGCGACCTCCTCGTCGCCTCGGAGCATCACCTGCTGCCAGGTCGACTTGACCCGCCCCACGTCCTCGATCCAGGTGTGGATGGTGAGCTCTTCCCCGAATCTGGCGGCGGCGGAGAACCTGGCGTTGAGCTCGACGACCACCAGTTGCCATCCCTGTTCCTTGAGCCGGTCCAGCCCCCACCCCATGTGGGTCAGATAGTCGATTCGAGCCGTCTCGAAGTAGGAGAAGTAGTTGGTGTGATTGACGTGGTCGTATGGATCCAGCTCGTAGAAACGCACCTTGACCGACGAGGTGTGGACCTCGCGATCGGTTGGTAACTGGACGGCCACTCCCCCTCCACTGCTCGGGACCCCCGAGGCTACCCTCGCCACGATGAAGGCCTGGCAGCTCACCGACACCAAAGGGCTCGAGTCGTTCGCACTCAACGATGTCGACGAGCCAGAGCCCGGACCCGGCGAGGTGCGGGTGCGGATCAGCCACTCGGCACTGAATCACCTCGACCTCTGGGTCTCCCGGGGCCTCCCCGCACCCAAACAGCTCCCCCATACCACCGGTGCCGACGGGGCGGGGTACGTCGATGCGATCGGCGATGGAGTTGCCGGATTCGAGATGGGCGACGAGGTCATCGTCGACCCGTCCTTTTCCTGCGGTCAGTGCGCCTACTGCCGCAACGACGACATCGTCTACTGCGACTCTTTTCAGATCCTGGGCGAACATCGACCCGGGACCTTCGCCGAGAAGATCGTGGTCCCGACCATCAACGCGGTGCGCAAGCCCGAGGCTATGCCCTGGGAGGTGGCGGGATCGTTCGGCCTGGCCACAGCCACCGCCCTCCGCATGATCGAGAGGACAGAGCTCAAACCGGGACAGACCCTGCTCGTGGTCGGTGTCGGCGGAGGGGTGTCGGCGGCGGCGCTGCATCTCGGCCTGGCAATGCGGGCCAAGGTCTATGTCACCTCCAGGTCCAAGGACAAGATCGACTGGGCCGTCGACGAGGGGGCCGTCGCCGGATTCGACTCCGAATCAGACTTCGGCGCCGAGGTGACCGCCGCGGGTGGGGCCGATGTCGTCATCGACAACGTCGGTCCCGCCACGATGCGCCAGTCGATGCGGGCGGCCAAGAAAGGGGGTCGCATCGCCATCTGCGGCGCCACCAGCGGCGCCAAGTTGGAGCTGACCATGCCCACGCTCTTCTTCCGCCAGCTTCATCTCGTCGGGTCTTCGATGGCCAACCACGCCCAGTTCGCCCGAGCTGCGACCTGGGTGACCACAGGTGGAGCGAAGGCTCAGGTGAGCAAGGTCTTCGATTTCGCCGACCTGCCCAAGGCGCTCGAGCTCCTCGATGCCGGCGAGCAGGTGGGCAAGGTCGTCATCCGTCACCCGGAATGAGCACACGCACCTCCGGGCTCCTGATCGCGGTCGGAGCCCTGATCGTCTTGATCGGGGTGGTCCTCCGCTACTTCCCCTGGCTCTTCTCCTGGTTCGGGCACCTTCCAGGCGACATCCGACGGGAGACGGAGAACACGACGGTCTTCATACCCATCACCTCGATGCTGGTGGTGAGCGTGGTGGGAACCCTCATCCTCAACCTCGCCTCACGGTTCTTCCGGGGTGAATGACCTCAGTCGTCGGGGGGCGCGGGGAGCCGCCCGGTCAGGACCACCAAGTCTGACGCCTCGGGGCCTCCCTCCTCGTCCTCCAGAGTCACCCAGATCGACGGATAATCGGCCAGCGGAACCCCGGACCAGAGAACGACCGGTGCGTCTCCTCCCCTGAGGTGGAAGGTGCCGATGCTCACGCCATCGTCGTCATCGCTCCACACCCAGCCTTCGTAATACTTGCCCTGCGGTGCAGGGGAGAGACCGGTGACGTCGAGGCGGATCCACCAGCCGGCGTCGGTTGACCTGACGGCCGCTTGGCCGGACGCAGAGGCCTCGAGATCGGTTCCGCTCATGGCGACGACGATGTCTCTCTCCTGGTCGAGGACGGTGATCGTGCTCAACACCAGGGCGACGACGGCCACCATTCCCCCGGCCACGGCAGCGGCCAGGGGCCAGCGGGACCCACGTTCGGGCGTGGCAGACAAACCCGGAGCGGCCTCGACCGCCAGTGCCGCCAGAAGTCCGTCGGCCACGAGCGGCGGTGGCTCGGCCCAGGTCGCCTCTTCGCCCAGCACTTGACGGATCAGATCCAGCCGTTCGTGGTCGGACGGGGCGTCGGATCCCGATGCCAGATATTGCGCGCGTGAATCGTCGGGTGTCATCACTCTCTTCCAGTACGTCGCCCGCCCGGCGCCGGTTCGCTAGGGGTCACGTCTCCTCCACATGTCTGAGCATTTCGACCAGACGTTTGTGAGCCCGATGGGACCGAGACTTGACTGTGCCCACCGGGATGTCGAGCCGTGCTGCGATCTCGACGTGGGTGAGGCCGTCGAAGTGGCTCAGCTTGACCACCTGACGCTCCTCGTCGGGGAGCCGGTCGAGAGCCGACCGCACCTCGAAGACCTCCCAGACGGTCTCCAGTCCCGGTGGGAACGAGACGAGGTCGACCTCGTCGCTCACCACGAAACGGGAGCGCTTCCGATAGAGATCGATGGCAGTCCGGCGAGCTATGGCGTAGATCCAGGGACTGAAACTCCGCTCGGCGTCATAGGTCGAGGCGGCGCGCCACGCCTTGATGAACGTCTGCTGGGTGGCGTCCGCGGCCAGACCGTGCTCACCCAGGATGCTCATCGACAGGGCGAACACCGGTCCCCCGAACCGGTCATAGACGGCCTTTACCGCAGCTTCGTCGCCGAGCCGGAACCGTTCCAGAACCTCACGATCCACGACAGGATTGTGCCAGGTCGTGAACCATGGGCGGCCTTCGCTTCGTATTGGAGCGACAGACAGAGGAGATGACATGAAACGACACACCCTGATCCTGTCCGCCGCCATCCTGATGATCGTTGCCGCCTGCGGTGGCGATGCAGAGGAAGGAACCAGTGAGACGACAGTCGCCGACACCCTGGCTACCACCACGACCGCCGCCGTCGAGGAAGAGACCACCACAACGGCCGCAGCAGCCGAAGCGACCACCACAACCGCCGCAGAGGAAATGGTGGAGGGCGTCCACGGATCCGAGACAGACCTAGGCACCATCCTGGTCGATCCCGAAGGCTTCACCTTGTACGTGTTCACCAACGACAGCGGCGGGACGAGCGTATGCAACGAAGGCTGCATCGAGAACTGGCCGGCGGCCCCCGGCGACACTGCCATCGGGTCCGATCTCGACGCCTCCATCTTCGGGACCACCACCCGTGACGACGGCAGCGAGCAGCTGACAGTGAACGATCAGCCCCTGTACCGGTACACCCCCGACGCCGCTCCCGGTGACGTCAACGGCCAGGGTGTGGGCGGGGTCTGGTTCGTGGTCGACACCGACGGGAACCTGATCGAAGGGCCTGAGGCTTCGACCCAGGAAGCGCCCACCGGCGACGACTTGGACTACTAGAGATAGAGCCCTTCCCCCTTCAGGGGCGTCTCCCAGGTGCGACAACTGGGAGACGCCCCTGACGCGTCGCCCCTCCCTGCCGCCGCCTAGCTTGGGGACGGCATGGCGCAATCCCGATTGGAGAAGGCCGGATCGCCGACGGGTCTGAGACGTCTCATGTTCCGGGCACCGATCGGCCTCTATCGGCTCGGCCTCGGCTTTGTGCTCGGTCGCCGATTCCTGATGCTGGAACACCGCGGGCGAAAGACGGGGATCACGAGACGTACGGTCTTGGAGGTGGTGGCCAACGACAGAGACACCCTCTACGTCGCGCCGCGTGGGGGGAGCGGGCACACTGGCTCCGGAACATCGTGGTCGACCCGAACGTCAGGATCTACTGGGGTGTCCGACGCTTCGACACCGTGGCCGCCCGCATCGAAACCGAGAGAGCGAGATCAGTGCTCTCCGGGTACGCCGGGGCTCACCCCCGCACATTCTCGAGACTGGCTCGCTTCATGCTCGACGATCCCGGAGATGGCATCGAAGAGAGCGTGAACCACCTGGCAGCGACGGTGCCGATGGTCGCGCTGCCCAAACACTGAGCGCTCTGGCGTCGACGGTGCCGGATTGCGTGGTGACCGGGCCTGGCCGTAGCCTCGCGTGCTGATGCAGATCGCGATTCCCACCGAGGCGCCGGGAGAGCGCCGGGTTGCAATGACGCCACAGGTGGCCCTGCGGCTGATCGAGCAGCGCCACCGTGTAGTCGTCCAGGAGGGAGCAGGTGTGGGCGCCGGATTCGACGACGAGGCTTACAGGGCCGAGGGAGTGGACCTCAGCGCCGACCCCTACCCGGGCGCGGAGGTGGTCCTGGTAGTGGGCCCGGCCACGGCCGGACAGGTGACGAGGATGGCCGAGGGATCGGTCCTCATCGGCTTCCTGGACCCGTTCAGCTCTCCCGACCTGGTCAACGAGATGCTGAGACGCCGCATCTCGTCGTTCGCCATGGAGGCGGTCCCCCGGACCACGTTGGCCCAGAGCATGGACGCGATGTCCTCACAGGCCACCGCGGCCGGGTATCAGGCGGTGCTCACCGCAGCCGCCGCCACTCCCAGGTTCTTCCCGATGCTGACCACTGCGGCCGGGACCATTCCACCGGTCAAGCTGCTCGTCCTCGGCGCCGGGGTGGCCGGCCTGCAAGCGATCGCCACCGCCAGGAGGCTCGGTGCGGTAGTCGCCGCCTACGACATTCGCCCCGAGGTGCGCGAGCAGATCGAGAGTCTCGGCGCCCGTTTCGTGTCGGCGCCGGTCGACGAGTCGGCCGCCTCGGCCAGTGGCTACGCCAAGGGCGTGGCCGACGAGACACAACGACGTCAGATGGATGCGCTCGCCCCCCACGTCGCCGGTGCGGACGTGGTCATCACCACTGCCCAGGTGCCGGGCATGCCCGCCCCCCTCCTCATCTCCAGCGAGATGGTGGAACAGATGAGGCCCGGGTCGGTGATCGTCGATGTCGCCGCCCCTGCCGGAGGGAATGTCGAGGTGACCAGGCCGGGGCAGACCATCGTGCACAACGGTGTCACCGTGATCGGGCCGATCGACCTTCCGGGACGGGTGGCGGTCGACGCGAGTCAGATGTATGCCCGAAACCTGACCGCGTTTCTCGCCCGCCTCACCGACGAAGAGGGCGGCCTTTCCATCGACTTCGCCGACAAGATCATCTCGGAAGCCTGCATCACCCACGACGGGAGAGTGCTCCACCCCGTGGTCCGTCGCTCCCTGGGTCTGGAGGCGGAGACGTGAACGAGTTGGTCGTCGGCATCGTCGTGTTCGTCCTGGCTGCCTTCGTCGGCTTCGAGGTCATCTCCAAGGTGCCCCCGACGTTGCACACACCGCTCATGTCGGGCGCCAACGCGATATCCGGCGTGACGATCCTCGGTGCGGTCACAGCCGCCGGTCTGGGCATGGGCACCGCGGCCGAGGTTCTCGGATTCCTGGCCGTGGTCTCGGCGACGGTCAACGTGATCGGGGGCTTCCTGGTCACCGATCGGATGCTGGCCATGTTCCGACGACCCCGTCAGCGAGAGCGAGAAGAGGCGTGATCGAGCTCATCTACCTGGCGTGTGCGGTGGCGTTCATCATCGGGCTGAAGCGCATGAGCGGCCCGCGCACCGCCCGGTCGGGAAACCTCATCGCCGGGATCGGGATGCTCGCCGCCGTTGTCGTGGCTCTGATCGACGAGCAGATCCTCAACTGGGACACCATCGTGGCGGGCCTCGTCGTCGGCGCCGCCATCGGAGCCTGGGCCGCGCTGAGGGTGCGCATGACCGCCATGCCCCAACTGGTTGCCGCCTTCAATGGCTCCGGGGGCATCGCCTCGTCGTTGGTCGCAGCCGTGGCCGTCGTCGAGGCGGGCTCGGACGCCATTCCCGTGGAGACAGCGGTCACCATCATGCTCTCCATCGTCATCGGCACGGTCACCTTCACCGGGAGCTTCGTGGCCTACGGGAAGCTGCAGGGGATCATCACCGGTCGCCCCCTCCTGTTCAGGGGACAGCAGTTCGTCAACGGGGTTCTGACCGTGGCGGCCATAGGGGTGGCGATCTGGACTCTCACCTCGGGCGATCCGATCGGATACTGGATCATCGCCGCCATCTCGCTCGTCATCGGGGTCCTCGCCGTGATCCCGATCGGCGGGGCCGACATGCCGGTGGTGATCTCACTGCTCAACTCGTTCTCCGGCCTCGCCGCGGCCGCTGCCGGCTTCGTGATAACCAACAACGCCCTGATCATCGGCGGCGCCCTGGTCGGCGCCGCGGGGCTGATCCTCACCATCCAGATGACGGAGGCGATGAACCGGTCGCTGACCAATGTGCTCTTCGCCGGGTTCGGCACAGGCGAGGGTGGCGCAGCGGGAACCCTGAGCGATCGTCCGGTGAACCGGGCGGGCGCCGAGGACGCGGCCATCGCCCTGGGGTATGCGCAATCGGTGATGATCGTGCCCGGGTACGGCCTCGCCGTGGCCCAGGCGCAGCATGCGGCCCGGGATCTGGCCGAAGCTCTCGAGGAGAAGGGGATCAAGGTCCACTACGCCATCCACCCGGTGGCGGGCCGGATGCCGGGGCACATGAACGTGCTCCTGGCCGAGGCCGACGTGCCCTACGAGCAGCTTCTCGATCTGGAACAGGCCGACCCGATGCTTCCTCAGACCGACGCGGTGCTGATCCTCGGCGCCAACGACGTGGTCAACTCCTCGGCGCGAGACGATCCGGACTCAGCTATCTATGGGATGCCGATCCTCAACGTCGACCGGGCCGGCACCGTGATCGTCGTCAAGCGAAGCCTCTCCCCGGGCTTCGCCGGGATCGACAACCCGCTGTTCTACAACGACAACACGCTCATGTACTTCGCCGACGCCAAGGATGCGCTGGAGCAGACCCTCGTCGCCCTCCGCGAGGTCTGAGGTGACAGGCTAGGTTTGGGCAATGATGAAACGTCATCACGCTGTCTTCCTGGTCATCCTCATCGTGGTCCTCGCAGCTTGCGCCCCGGGAGAAAACCCGGCGGTGGGTGCCGGCGACTCCGCAGGGTTCCTGTTCGGGCTCTGGCACGGCTTCATCGCCCCCGTCACCTTCATCATCTCGTTGTTCACCGACAACGTGAACTTCTACGAGGTCAACAACAACGGGAACTGGTACGACTTCGGCTTCGTGCTCGGCGCCGGCATCCTCTTCGGTGGCGGAGCGGGCGGGGCCCGTCGTCGTCGCTGAGTCGTTTCCCGAGGCTTCGCCGTCCTCTGGATGATGGACGGCGCTGTCTCGTCGGGAATGGCGGACAACGGGGCAAGTCGAGTAGGTGGCTAGTCCAGACGTTCCTTCCTCGGATGATCATCGACCAAGATCGCCCCCTCATCGATTACGAGTCTGAGTGCGTGACAGTTCGCGCTTTCAGGGAAATCGGGGGAGGCACTGATACCGGGCCGCAGAAGCGGTCACCCCTTTTGGTCCGGTGGAGCCAATGGTGAGACCGACCCCCCTTTGAGGAGAACAAGGGGAGGAACTCATGTTGACGAGTCGGTCGCGGCTCACGCTGGCCGCTGTCACGATCACGCTGACCGCATTCACGATCGTCGTGGTGGCGTGGGGACAGCCGGCGCAGGGAACACATATACCGGACACCGGACAGGTGCCATCGAACTGCGTCGAGTTCCAGGCCAACACGCTTGGCACCAAAAGTCCGTCGGCTTTCCCCGCTGTCGGCATCACGGTGGACAGCTGGGACAACGGGTCCGAGTCCCATACCGTGGCGTTCACGATCGCCGGCCTCATCTCCGGCCAGTACGTCGACATCTCGGCCAAGTCCGGAACCACGGTCCAGGAATCGGGTCCATACGGGAACGGCACCCACTCGTTCACCAACTCGTTGCAGAATGCGATCTCGCACATCCGGCTCTGTGTATTCGTTCAGTCAACGACCACCACATTGGACGAAACGACCACCACCGGGCCGGGAGAGACATCCACCACGAGGGCAGGTGAGACGACGACTACCGCTTCCGGGGGGACGACCACCACCGGGGCGACTCCGACCACGGTCGAGGACGATGTGCTCGGGGTGGTGGTGACTACATCCAGTGTCGTGACCCAATCCACTGTCTCCGGCGGCCAGATAGTCGCCGGTGAGCTTCCCTTCACCGGTTCGAACACCGACAACATTGGTCAGCTCGCATTGGCGCTCTTGCTCTTGGGAATGTTGATTCTCACCGCCGTCAGGTCGACGAGCCGTACAAGATCACAGGATCAAGACTGATCGAAGCAAGGTGACAGCCAGGTCCGACAAACCAAGCTGACTGTTGAGGGATCGGGAGCAACGGGCCGGGAAGACTTGTCCGGATTGACTTTCCCTGTAGGCGACACGAGGTTGAGCACAGAACCTCGACCTCTATACTTGTCTGGTCGCCCGGAATCACTCCGTGAATCGGCGACGTCCCCGGGGGCGTAGAACAGCCTGGAGTGTTCGCCGGCCTGTCAAGCCGGAGGTCGCGGGTTCAAATCCCGTCGCTCCCGCCAGCCGAATCCTGGACCTAGGGTTTGGTTTGGGAGGTCAGGTAGCTCAGTCGGTAGAGCGCCGGTCTGAAAAACCGGAGGTCGACGGATCGACGCCGTCCCTGACCACCAATGGCACCGGCGAAGAGGTGCTGGATTCCTTCGCGCTCTCCACCTTCGAGCTCGCCATCCATGAGAGGACCGAGAGTGTCATCTTCCGATTCGAAAACAGTCGGATTGTCGAGGTGTGGGAGCTCCTCGACGGCTCCGAACTGCGTCGACAATTGGTCGACAGCGCCGGGCCGTGAGTCGTTTATGTGCCCTGGGTATCGCTCAGGACACCAACTCGGACAGCTCGTCCTCCCGCTGCCGCTCGACGAGATGATTTACCACGTAGCCGGCGTCTCGGCGGATGGCGAACAACGTGTCTGACAGCACCGAGTAGAGGAACTTCAAACTCACGAAGTAGAGACCGGGTGCCTGGTCGATCACGCCCCGGTTATGGATGACGTCACCTGCCTCATCGAACACGGGGAGATCGATCCAGGAGAAGCCGGGAGCGAAGCCGGTGCTCCAAACCACGTTGGGCACTTCGAGAACGGTCCCATCCTCCAGCTGCGGATAGCCGTCGACGACACCCGTTGTCCGACCTACTCGCTGCACTCCGACGGCGACCAGGTCCTTCGGCTTCACTCGAACCAGGGGCATCGCTTTGTGGCGCATCTTGGAGTGGAACCTCCTGCCCATCGGCGTGTTGCTGGTGAGCACGCGGTTTAGGATCACCGGCCCGATGAACGGCATGAGGATCCTCCCGGAGAGACGTTCCGGTCGGAAGGGCTGCACCGCGCTGGGTTTGCCCGAGAGCCAGACCCGTCGCTCCTTGGCCAACTCCTTGGCGATTTCGGCGCCTGAGTTGCCTAGACCAACGACGAGAACATCACCTTCCTCGAGCTGGCCCGGGTTCTTGTAGTCCTCGACATGGAGTTGGACGATCCGCGAGTCCAGTTCATTGGCGAAGCCAGGTCTCTTCGGTACCTGGTATGACGCCATGGCCACGATCACGTTGTCGGCTTCGAAAGACGTGTCACCGGAGGTGGCCAAGAAACGATTGCCGTCGTGGGTGAGATGGTCCACCCTCACCCCATGACGGATGGGCAGCTCGAAGTGCTCGGCGTACGACTCCAGGTAGTCGGCAAGCTCGTCTTTGGTGGGAAAGCCCCAATCCTCACCGGGGATGGTCATGCCCGGCAGCGAGTTGTATCGGTTGGGGGTGAACAAGCGCAGGGAGTCCCATCGGTTTCTCCAGGCGTCACCCGTCCTCTGGTTGGCGTCGACGATGAGAAATGGCACTCCCGCCTGGTTTAGAAGATACCCCACGGCCAAACCGGCCTGACCTCCCCCGATGACCAAAGTGTCCAGTCGCTCTGGTGCTCCGTTGTTCATGTCACTATCTCCTTGCCTTCTCGCATGTCTCGAAGGTAAGGACACAGCCCCGGACTGTAAATACGGAATACTCCCCATAGGGGAGTGGCTTATCTGGAGACCAAGCCGTTCTCGGCGGCGAACAGGGTGGCCGCCGCCCGCGACGACACCCCCATCTTGCGATAGCTGCTCTGGATGTGACGGTCCACTGTCTTCGGCGAGATTTCGAGATGACGGGCGATCTGCTTGGTCCGGTAGCCCCGGGCCAACAGACCAAGCACCTCCAGTTCTCGCTCGGTCAAACCGCCGGCACGCTCGATCGTGGGCGGCTTCTGCCCGACGGCCTCGGCGATCGCCGTGACCATCGCCGGGTCGAATCCGCCCTTTCTGGCTTTGTCGGCCAGAGTCGAGGTCGCCTCCTCCGGAGATAGTGCTTCCCGATAAGGGCGTGGCTCGATCTTGGACTGGAAGGCATCCGCCGCCGCCAGCAGCCTGGCGGCCGGCGACAGGGAAGTGACGTCGAGAGCCCGGTGGTAACCCGACCCGTCCAAACGCTCATGATGGGCCATGGCGATCGAGCCGATCTCGGCGAGAAACGGTGACCGGGACAAGACACGCTCGGTGTGATATGGGTGAAGCCTCGCTTGCTCCCGCTCGTCGGCAGTCAGAGATCCCGGCTTGTTCCAGACTCGCGATGAGACGGCCGTCCTCCCCATATCGTGCACAAAACCGGCACGCCGAATCGCCTTCACCTCGTCATCGGCGAACCCGTGCAGCTCCGCCGCAGTCGCCGCCAGGTCGGCTACGCCCGAGGAGTGACCGGAGAGGTAGGGGGAGACCAGGTCTGAGAACGCACCCATCGCCCTCAAGGCCCGGTCGATCGCCGGCCCATGCAGCATCAGCTGCGGCTGCGGCTCGGCGTCGAGGACGTCCTCCCACGCGTTGGTAGGAGGTTCTGTCGGCCCCAGCACCTCGTCGGCGTTGTCCAGGAATACGGACACCACATCTGGGTCGAAGGCCTTTCCCGACCTGGACCGAATCACCTCCTTCACGTAGTCGTCGTCACCGACCAGTCGCTGGTATGCGGCGTCCCGACCCACGTGGATGATGCGCAACGGCAGCGGGATCTCATCGCCCCTGGCGCGCCTGAGGACGCTCTTGCCGTCCCAACGCTCAGTGAGCACCGGGAACATCTCGTGAATCGACTTCGGCACCCCAAGACGCTCGGCGAGCATTCCCGCCACCTCGCACAACGGGGCGAAATGCCCGCTGATGAACCGGACTGCCCGAGGCAGCCCGGTGACTACCTCCCACGCTCGGTGAGGGAGGTTCGCATCCGGAGAAGGCACGGCCCCGACGACTCCGAAGAGACTCTCGACCCGCGAGCCGAACTGCCGGTGCGTGTGGTGCTCGGTCACGCTGCCCCCGAAGATCTCCGATCGCACATCCCCGTCGACGGTGCAGCCCGCATAGATCAGGAGGCAGGCGTAATAAGTGCGCGACAGCGTCTCTTGGTCGGCTTCAAGGGCCTTGCAGAGCCGCATGGTGACCAACGTGGCGTGGAGCCCATGCTCGAAGGGAAACCCCATCCCCAGGTCCGTTGCGAGACACAACGAAGCAACCACCTCGGCGGCCCGTACCTGCTCGGTCGTTCTTGGCGCAGTCTCCCTCACAGGAGAGGACAGTACTTTGCCTGCCCTGTGCTGCTGACCCGAAGAGCGCGAGCAGGATGTGCCACTATGCGTGCGC
>Ga0214468_1000053_pt1 | contig 32559 bp, 34 predicted proteins | sample RVTome_9_FD_187334 | JGI IMG/M metagenome (GOLD analysis project Ga0214468, IMG submission 187334) | Soil microbial communities from uranium-contaminated site in the Upper Colorado River Basin, Wyoming, United States - RVT155D38 HiSeq ...
GGCGTCGGCGTCGGCTTCGGCTTCGGCTTCGGCTTCGAGGCAGGAATTCACCAGCCGGTGGTGACATCGGTCATGATTTGGCCGATTCTTCTCGAATTGACCAGAGGGTGGTGAGAAGCGGGGCAGAAACGGCCCCCGCAACCGCCTAGCAACCCATTTCTTGATCGATATCACCACCGGCTGACGAATCGTCACCGAGGCTGACGCCATGGTGCCCATCGGCACCAGCCACGTGAGCCCCAGCCGCTACACTCCCCGCACGAGGGAGGCTGTCCGAGCTTTGATCATCAAGACCGAACGCCGAACCGGCGCCGAGCGGCGCCAGGGCGGCGACCCATTCGCCCCCGAGCGGCGGCAGGACGACCGCCGCACGATGTGCTGGGAGGTCGAGAACTGCTCGCTGACGATCCGCTATCGCTGCCCGGCCTTCATCCTGCGCCGGCCGTGCTGGGAGCTGTGGGCGGTCGAGGGCGTCGGGCCGGCGCGGGCCTGCTGCCACAACGAGATCGACTGCGAGCCGGGCCGCTGCGTCATCGCGGAGAAGCGATTCGCCGACGCGCCGGAGCCGCTCGCCGTCCACGTCGGCCGGCGGGGCATGCCGCTCGGTTACCAGCGCCCGCGGCGGCACTCCTGCCCGAACTTCTTCCTCACCCACGGCGCGCGGGGCCGGGTGCCGATCGAGGCGCCGCAGATGCTGCGCACCCTCATGAAGCAGGAGGGCGTCGTCTCCCGCTGCGAGGCGCGCCCCGGCGTCCACCTCGACTCCGGCTACGTCACCGACCTGTGCCTCACCGGGCAGTTCCACGACTGCGTCTTCTACGAGGACGACAACGCCTGATCTCTCCGGACCGATGACGCGGCGGCACGACTATCCCGCCGCGGTCGACGCGCTCCGCGCGCGGGGGCGCTTCGGCGTCAGCCTGGGACTGGAGCGCGTGGACGCCATGCTCGATCACCTCGGCCGGCCGGAGCGCGGGCTGCGCGGGGCACTCGTGGGCGGCACGAACGGGAAGGGCAGCGTCGTGGCCCTGGCGCTCGCTGCGCTGCGGGAGGCGAGCCTGCGGGTCGGCAGCATGCCGAAGCCGCACCTCGTCAGCTACCGCGAGCGGATCGCGATCGACGGCGAGCCGCTGACCGAGGACGCGTTCGCGGCGGCGGTGGCGCGGGTGCTGCCCGCGGCCGACACCGTCGCGCGGCGGCTCGGGCCGCCCACCGAGTTCGAGGTGCTCACCGCCGCAGCCTTCGCCGAGCTGGCGCGGGTCGGGGTCGACCTCGCCGTGGTGGAGGTGGGCATGGGCGGCCGGCTCGACGCCACGAACGTGCTCGATCCCGGCGTGGCGGCGATCACCAACGTCGCGCTCGACCATGAGCGGTACCTCGGTTCGACGCTGTCGGCGATCGGCATCGAGAAGGCCGGAATCATCAAGCCGGGCAACCTGGCCGTGACCGGGGCCTCGGGCCGCGGGCTGGGGCCGATCGTCGAGCGCTGCGCGCGGCTGGACGTGCCGCTGCGCCGGGTCGGCCGGCGCGAGCCGTACCGGGCGGAGGTGCTCGACGCCGGCTGGGATGGCCTCGTCCTCGACGTCCGAGCCGGTGGGCGCCGCCTCGACGCGCTGGTGGTGGGGCTGCTCGGCCGGCACCAGGCGGCGAACGCGGCGGTGGCGGTCGCCCTACTCGACGCGGTCCAACAGGCGGCTGAGAGCCGCGAGGCGTGCTTCCACGAACTCGACGACCTCGCCATCCGGCGCGGCTTCGCCGCGGCCCGCTGGCCGGGCCGCCTCGAGCTGCTGCGCAGCACCTCGGCCGGCCCGGTGCTCCTCGACGGGGCGCACAACCCGGCCGGCGCCCGCGCGCTGGCGACGGCACTGGCCGACCTCGGACTGCGGGGCGCTCCGCTCGTCTTCGGCGCGCAGCGCGGCAAGCGGGTCGCGACCGTCCTCCGCGCCCTCGCGCCGCTCCGGCCACGCCCGATCTTCACCCGCGTCGACGATCCCGGCGCGCTGCCGCCGGCCGACCTGCTCCGCACCTGGCGCCGGATCGGCGCCGGCGGGGAGGTGGTCGATGACCCTGCCGGGGCGCTCCGACGCGCCGCCGAGCGGCGTCGGAGGTCCGACCAGCCGGTGGTGGTGGCGGGCTCGCTCTATCTCGTCGGCGCGGTTCGTGGGATGCTCGTCGGCGAGAGGAGCCGCTGATGAGGGAGCTGCGCTGGGGGAAGCGGACGTACGTCATGGGCATCATCAACCTCACGCCGGACTCGTTCAGCGGAGACGGCCTCGCCCCGGAGGGGCGCCCGCTCGCCGATGTGCTCGCCGCCGCCCGGGACCAGGCGGCGGACCAGGTGGCCGCCGGGGCCGACATCCTTGACGTGGGGGCGGAGTCGTCGCGGCCGGCGCAGTTCTACGGGGAGCACCCGCGCCCCACGCCGGAGGCGGAGGCGGCACTGGCGGTGCCGGTGATCGAGGCGCTGGTCGCTGCGCACGGCGACGTCGCGCTGGTCAGCATCGACACCGTCCGCGGCAGCGTGGCGCGGGCCGCGCTTGCGGCCGGCGCAGCGATCGTGAACGACGTGTGGGCCGGCCGCGACGACCCCGGGACTGTGGCGGCGGCCGCGGAGCGCGGCGCCTACCTCGTCCTCATGCACAACCGCGAGCGCGCCGACTACCCCGGATCCGTCTTCGACGAGGTCGTCGCCTGGCTCCGCGCCGCGATCGACGACGCGCTTTCCGCCGGCGTTCCGCGGGAGCGGGTCATCGTCGACCCCGGCATCGGCTTCGGGAAGACGCCGCAGCACTCGGTCGAGCTGCTCCATCGGCTGGCGGAGCTGAAGGCCGCGCTGGGCGGGTTCCCGATGTTGGTGGGGACCTCGCGCAAGCGGGTCATCGGCGAGCTGCTGGGCGGGGCGCCGCCGGAGCGGCGGCTGGAAGGCACGCTGGCGAGCGTCGCACTGGCCGTGGCCGGGGGCGCGGACATCGTGCGCGTTCATGACGTGGCGGAGGCAGTTCCCGCCGTTCGGGTGGCGGACGGCATCACCCGGTGGCAACGGTGAGCGACCGCATCGCGCTGCGCGGCATGCGCTTCCTCGGCCGCCACGGCGTCGAGCTCGAGGAGCGCCTCGAGCCGCAGTCCATCGACGTCGACGTGGAGCTCGAGATGGACCTCTCCAGGCCCGCGGAGAGCGACGAGCTCAACGACACGATCGACTACGCGGCCGTCTTCGAGCTGGTGGGGAGCATCGTCGAGGGGCGCTCGTTCCGGCTGCTCGAGGCGCTCGCCGGGGAGATCGCGCGGGCGGTGGTGGCGGCCCACGGCACCGACGACCCGCGGCTCGCCTCGGTCGAGGTCCGGGTGCGGAAGCCCCAGGCGCCGCTGCCCGGCGACTTCGATGCGGTCGAGGTCACCGTGCGGCGCCGGGGGGCGGCGCCCGAGGCGCCGCGGGAGGAGCCGGCCTAGTTCTGCTGCGCGGGCAGGACGCCCAGGGTCACCTCCACGTCGAGCTCGTCGCCCCCGCGCCGCACGCTGAGCGTGATCGTGTCGCCCGGCGCGTGCTGCAGGACGTGCTCGGCGAGGTCGTCGCCGGCATTCACCGCGTCGCCGTTCACCGCGGTGATGATGTCGCCCGCCTCGAGACCGGCCGCGGCGGCGGGGCTGTCCGGGAAGACGGCCGGCACGTCCGCGCTGCTCGAGTCGATGAGCACCCCCTCATCGACCGGCAGGTTCTCGTCCTCGGCCAGCTGCTTGGTGACCGGCACGAAGTAAACGCCGATCCAGGGCCGCTGCAGGTCCTCGCCGGCGAGGGCCTGGTCCATGATCGGCTTGGCCACGTCGATCGGGATGGCGAAGCCGATGCCCTGCGCTTCCTGGTTCACGGCGGTATTGATGCCAATGACCTGTCCGGCGCTGTCGAGCAGCGGTCCGCCCGAGTTGCCCGGGTTGATGGCGGCATCGGTCTGGATCAGGTTCGAGAGGCGTTCGGCCGATGCGGCCTGACCGTTGCCGGCCACGATCTGGCGGCCGAGCCCCGAGATGATGCCGGTCGTCACCGTGTTCTCGAACTGCCCCAGCGGGTTGCCGATGGCGACTGCCAGCTGGCCCTGCTTCAGGTCCTCGCTGTCACCGATCGTCACGGTCGGCAGGTCGGTGGCGTCGACCTTCACGATGGCGAGGTCGGTGAGCGTGTCGATGCCGTACACGGTGCCCTCGAGCTGGCGGCTGTCGTTCAGCACCACGGTGAGCTGGCTCGCGCCCTCGACGACGTGCTTGTTGGTGAGGATCCAGCCGTTCGCGTCGAAGATGAAGCCGCTTCCCACGCCGCTCGCCCCGGTGAGATCCTCGGCCGTGGTCGCGATCTTGACGACCGCTGGCATGGCCCGGTCGACGGCGTTGATGACCGCCGACGATTCGTCGATGGTGACGTTGTTCACGTTCGTGCCCAGCGGCGCCTGGGTGCTCGCCGGCGACGTGGTCTCGTCACGGAGCAGGCCGCTCACCGCGGCGGCGGAGAGCCCGCCGGACACGATCCCGGCGACGACCGCCACGGCGACGACGGTGGCGCCAACGCCGGAGCGTCGGGGTGCCGGCGGTGGAGCCGGCGGGCGGGTCGGCCACGATGCCGATGTCCACGAGGGTGGCGGGGCGGAGTGGCTGGGCGGCGGCCCGAAGCGCCGCACCTCCATCGGCTCGCTGGCGTCCGGATCGCGGCTGGCTGGGGAGGTGTACGGATCGGTCACGGAACTGCTCTTTCTCGGTTCAACCGGGCGGGCATGCGGCCATGGTGGCCGCCCCGGGTTGCGTGCGCCGTGCCTCGTGGGTCAAGTTTCATTGACGTTCGAGGGTAGGCGAGGCAGTCGAACGGTGAACGTTGCGCCCTCGCCGAGCGTGCTCGAGACGCCGATGCTGCCGCCGTGCATCTCGACGATCGAGCGTGCGATGGCCAGGCCCAGGCCGCTGCCGGAGGCCCGCGCATCGCCGACGTTCGTGCCCCGGAAGAAGCGGTCGAAGATGAGTGGCAGGTCCGATTCGGGGATACCGGGCCCGGAATCGCGCACCTCGACCACGGCCTCCTCCGGCCGGTCGACGAGGTCGACGACCACCTCGCCACCGCGCGGCGTGAATTTCAGGGCATTGCCGACCAGGTTGGTGAGCAGCTGGACGATGCGCTCACGGTCGAAGCGGAGCATGACCGGCGCCGACGGCACCTCGAACATGAGCGACACGCCGCGCTCGCCGGCCTGCTCCGAGTGGGCCTCGACCACGGCCCGCACCGGCTCGCGCAGGTCGCCGCTGCGCACGTCCATCGGGAAGATGCCGGCGTCGATCCGCGACAGGTCGAGGAGGTTGGTGCTCATCCACTCGAGGCGGTTGATCTGCTGCGTCGAGCGGGCGAGGAACTCCTGCCGCTGCCCCTCCTCGATCTCGCCCTCACGCTGGAGCTCGGTGAAGGTGCGCAGCGCGGCGATCGGGGTGCGGAGCTCGTGCGAGACGTCGGCAACGAACTCGCGGAGCCGGTCGCGGTCCGCCTCGAGCAGCCGGAGCGACTCGGACAGCCGATCGGCCATGACGTTGAACTGCTGGCCGAGCTCGTCAACCTCGACGATCTGAAACCGCGGCGCGCGCTCGTCGAGCTCGCCGGCCGCAAAGCGCCCGGACACGCGGCGGAGCCGGGCCAGCGGTCCGGTGAGCCGCCGGGCGGCAACGACGCCGACGATGAGCGACACGGCCAGCGCCGCCACCCCGGCGCCGATGAGCGTGCCGTTCACGCGTTGGAGCGTGATCTCGCGATTCGTGTATACGTCGCTCACGGTGTAGACAAGCCTGATCGTCCCACCGAAGCCGTCGGGGACGAGACCCTGGATCGTCTGCGCCCCCACGCGCGGGTCGGGGAGCAGCCCCGCCTCGCGGAGCGCAGCAGCGGTCCCTTCGCCAGGAGTGGCGCGCGCGCCAATTGGCCCGTGCTGATCCTCGTAACGGATCTCCACGGTCCCCTGAGCCAGAGAGTTCGCCGCCCGCTGCGCCAGGTTCGCGAGCAGGACCGTGTTCCGCAGCTCAGGAGTGCGGAGGATGCTCCGGTTCGTCTGATCGTAGTTCTCGGCCACACTCTCGACGAGGATGGCGGTCGAGATCGCGGCCGACGCCGCGCGCCGCTCGGCCTGGTCAACGAAGTAGCCGGGCAGGATCTGGGACAGCGCCACGCCGGAGACGAGGAGGGCGACCACGACGACGCTCGCCAGGGCGAGGACGAGCCGCACGTTGAGCCGCTGCGGCAGGGCAGCCGCCTGTTGGAGGGGCGCGAGCAGGCGTTCAGTCCTCGGCGAAGGCATATCCAACGCCGCGCACGGTCTTGATGTACCGCGGCTGGGCGGGATCGGGCTCGATCTTCTCGCGGATGTGGCTCACGTGAACGTTGATGGTCCGCTCGTCGGCCTCGAGCGCCTCGTAGTCGCGCACGAGCTCCAGCAGTTGGGTGCGGGTGTACACCCGACCCGGGCGGGTGGCGAGGTGGCGGAGGAGGTCGAACTCGGTGGTCGTCAGGGCGATCCGGTCCCCGTCACGCGTCACCCGCCGCCGCTCGAGGTCGATGACGAGGTCGCCGCGGCGCAGCGTCCGCCCGGTCTGCGTGTCGGCCAACTCGCCGTAGGCTCGGCGCAGGAGCGCCTTCACCCGGCTGGCAAGCTCGCGGACGCTGAACGGCTTCACCAGGTAGTCGTCGGCGCCGATCTCCAGGCCCACCACCTTGTCGACCTCGTCGGAGCGGGCGGTCAGGAAGAGCACCGGCGCGCGCGTGTCGCGGCGCAGCTGGCGGAGCACCTCGAAGCCGTCGATGCCGGGCAGGCGCACGTCGAGCACGACGAGGTCCGGCGCGATGTCCGCGAAGCTGGACACCGCATCCTCCCCGGTGGGCACAACGGTCACGTCGTACCCCTCGCGCTCGAGGGCGACCTGGACGCCGCGAGCCACGGCGGGCTCGTCCTCTACGATCATGATGTGGCTGGCCATCGGTCCGCCGATGATAGCCCGATGCCACCGCCTTGCCGCTCGGCCGGTCGGCTGGTACCATCCCGGCTCGCACTCGCAGACGCCAACCGCCGTCCGGCTGTGCCCGGATCGGCCACGATTTCGAGGTTCTACACCCGCTCATGGACTTGCAGATCGCCGTCGACGCCCGCACCGCGTCCGGCAAGCGCACGAAGCGCCTCCGCGCCAACGGCATCGTGCCCGGCGTCGTCTTCGGCAAGAAGGCCGGATCGGTCCCGGTGCAGCTCGACGCGAAGGCCTTCGACGCGCTCTACCGCGAGGCGGGACGGACGAGCATCATCAAGCTCACCGTCGACGGCACGGCCACCAGCGTCGTCATCAAGAGCGTCCAGCGCAACCCGCTCACCGGGCGGGCGATCCACGTCGACTTCTTCGCGCCGGACCTCACCCACGAGATGCAAGCCAACGTGCCGATCGTCTTCACCGGCACGGCTCCCGGTGTCGAGGCCACCGGCGGCTCCCTCTTCACCTCGCTCGACTTCCTGAAGGTGAAGGCGCTGCCGGGGGCAATGCCGCACGAGTTCACCGTCGACGTCAGCGGGCTCGTCGACCTCGACACCGCGATCCTGGCGCGCGACCTGCCGGTCGGCGAGGGCGTGACCGTGCTGAACGACCCCGATGAGCTGGTGGCCAAGGTCATGCCGCCGCGCGTCGAGGTGGAGCCGGAGCCCGTGCTCGGCGAGGAGGGGCTCGAGGGCGAAGCCGCCGAAGGCGCCGAGGGTGCCGAGGGCGAGGCCGCCGAGGGCGGCGCGCAGCCCGAGGGCGAGGGCGCACCCGCGAGCGAGGGCGGCGAGGCCGAGTAACCCTCGCGGCGTACACTCGCGACGGTGCTCATCGTCGCGATCCATGACATCGCGACCTCCACGCTCGACGAGGTCGAGTGGCTCCTCGAGCGTCTCGACGCGGTGGGCACGGAGCGCCGCGTCCTCAAGGTCGTCCCCGCCGATGCTGCCGGCGGCGACGAGGCGCCCCTCGTGGACCTGGTGCGCCGCGAGGCGCGGAATGGCTCGGAGGTCGTCCTCCACGGCTGGAGCCACCGGGCGGCCGGCCCGTTGCGCGGCTCGCTCCCCGATCGCCTTCGCGCCCGGCTCTTCGCCGGCGACACCGCGGAGCTGCTCTCCGTCCCCGAGGACGAGGTCGCTCGCCGGGTGGCGGCGGGCCGCGACTGGCTGACCAGCCATGGTTTGGCGGCGTCCGGCTTCTGCCCGCCGGGCTGGCTCGCGACCCGCGGCCTGCCCGCGGTGCTGCGCGACGCCGGCTTCCGCTATCTCGTCACCCTGCGCGGCCTGCGCGACCTCCGGCGGCACCGCACGATCACGCTGCCGCCGCGCGGATACATGGGTGCCGGGGCGACCCAGGAGCGACTGGTCCGGGTCGGGGACACCGTCCTCTCCCAGCCGCTGCGCGCGCTGCTGCGCGCGCCGGCCCATCGGTTCTTCATCCATCCGCACGGCGCCAGGTCGAGCCCGGCCTGCGCTCGGGTGCTGCTCGCCATCGCGCGCCTGGCGCGCGAGCATCGGTCCATCACCTACGCGGATCTGCTCGATGGCTGATCCGATGGTCAGCGTGGTCGTGCCGGCCCGCAACGAGGAGCGGCTGCTGCCGGCCGCGCTACGCTCCATCGAGGCGCAGACGCTCGACCCGGCTCTCGTCGAGGCGGTCGTGGTGAGCAATGGCTCGACCGATGCCACCGTCGCGGTCGTCGAGCGGGAAGCGGCGCGCATCCACACTGCCGGCGGTCCGCGGGTGACCGTCGTGGATGAGGCGGCGCCCGGCATCGCGCGGGCAAAGAACGTCGGCGTGCGGCACGCGCGCGGACGGCTGCTCGTGTTCATGGACGCTGACTCGTGGATGTCGCCCGAGCTGCTCTCGCGGATGCACGCCCGAGCCCAGGGCGGCGAGCGCGCGGCGAGCATCCGGATCATCGCCGACGGCGGCGACCCGGTCGACCGCGCCTTCTTCTGGATGATCGAGCACGGCAAGCGACTGGTGCGGACGCGGGCGAACATGTTCTGGTGCGAGCGCGCCCTGTTCGATGCGCTCGACGGCTTCGACGAGGCGCTCCATCACGCCGAGGACCTCGACCTCCTCGTCCGCGCGAAACGCGCCGGGGTGCAGGTGGGGCACATCCACGACGAGTGGATCGCCACCTCGGCGCGCCGACTGCACCGCGGGCCGTTGCGCGCCGGGATGTTCGCCATGCTGGGCCGATGGGTGCTGGGGCACGTCGGCATCGGCCGCCACTGGCCCTACTCCGGCGGCGGGCCGTAGCGGCGCAACAGCGCGTCGGTCGACATCCAGGCGGCCGCAGCACGCAGCTCGCCATGGCCGCGTGCCAGCCGGTCGCGCCCGGCCGGTGACCAGCGGGCGAGGAGCGAGCGCAGGTACCAGTCCTCCAGCCGGGTGCGTGGCGTGCGCGGGCGCGGCAGGACGCTGAAACCCAGCCGGCGCGTCAGCGGAGCGAGCAGCGTGATGCCGCCAATCGCCGTCGGCCGCTCATCCGCCGGCATGCGCTCGACCCGCGCAGCCACAGCACGCAGATCATCGGCCGCCGTGGCGTAGCCACGCGTCGGCCAGCCGTTCTCGGCCGCGAACCGTCGGAGGCGGGCGTTGTCGAAGTGGAGGGCCCAGACCGCCGCGCCGGGGTCGAGGCGCCCACCATCGGGCAGGTCGAGGGCCGGCCCGCGATATTGGGTCCGTTCGACGCCGATGAGCGCACCCGCTCGGGCGGGTCGGATGCGCCGCCGTCGCCGATCGATGCCCTCGACGAGCCCCAGCAGCGGGTCGAGCGCCCGGGGCGCGACGCTTGCCCGCCGGGTCACCGATACCTTGACCGTGCGGTCATGCCGGCAGATACTGCGGCTAGACACCCGGTCTCCGGGGGGAACGTCGAGCCGGCCCGGACGCTCCGGATGCCGGCTCGTCCGTGTCCGCTGACCGCCGTCCACCGGTCACCCCTCACCGCTGACGTCGACAAGCGTGGCGTCCAGGACGCGGACGAGGTCGGCGGGCGCCACGTGCAGGTTCATACCCCGCGCTCCCCCGCCGATCGCCACCACCTCCGGCTCGAGCACGCTGCGGTCGGCGATCACCGGCCACGGTCGCGAGGCCCCGAAGGGGGTGATCGCGCCACGCTCATAGCCGGTCACCGCCTTCGCCTCCTCGGCATCGGGCAGGGAGAGGCGACTCACGCCGAGATGGGCGCGCAGCTTCGGCCACGCCAGGCGCCGCCCGCCCGGGATGAGCAGGAAGAGGTAATCGTCCTCGCCGCGCCGCACGACGAGCGTGCGCAGCAGCGCCGCGAGTCGGATGCCCTGTAGCTCCGCACTCTCCTCGGGGCCGGACGCGACCCGGGTGCGGACCACCCGAAATTGAAGGCCGCTACCGGTCAGCGCATGCAGCGCTGGGGTCATCGGTCCGTCGTCGGCCGTCTGCATGGACCGATGATGGCGGAAGTGTGGAGCCGAAGGTGGGATTCGAACCCACGACCGACGGTTTACGAAACCGTTGCTCTACCCCTGAGCTACTTCGGCCCGATGCAGAAACTGCACGCCGCGTGGCGCGGCTGAGGCGGGCCTGAGTCTATCAGCCGTCCCCGGCCCTCGCCAGCAGGCGATGCGCTACTCCCCGGCGGCTGCCTCCCGCGCGTCGGGGGCCGGCTCCCACAGCTCGAGGCGGTTGCCGTCGGGGTCGACCGCCCAGCCGAACCGACCGATGCCCGGCAGCTCCTCGATCCGGTCGAGCACCTCGACGCCAGCCCCGCGCAGCTGGACGAGCATGGCATCCAGGCTGGCCACGCGGTAGTTCAGCATGACCTGCTGATCGGCTCGGCCGAAGTAGTCGGTGTCGGCCGGGAACGGCGCGAACACGGTCGCGCCGGCATCGGTCCACCACACCGATTCGCTCTCGCCCTCGACCATGGCGGGAATGCCGAGGTGCTCGCTGTACCAGTGCGCGAGCGCACGCGGGTCCCGCGAGCGCAGGAAGACGCCGCCGATGCCGAGGGCGCGCTCCATGCCGGCATCCTGCACCCATGCGCCAGCCGCGGCAAGACCGCAGCTCAGAACGGGCGGACGACCATGAACCAGGTGATGACGAGCAGGCCCACCGTGCCGAGGAGCACCGTCGGCATCGGCCGCCACGCCTCCAGCAGCGATGCGAGCTCCGCGTCGCTCTCCGGGGAAGCAGGCTGCTTGAGCAGCTCACGCACAGGCTTGAGGCGCATCCCGGCCATTGGTGTCATCGCCAGGAAGATGAGGACGAAGAGGGCAATCGAGATCCAGATCCAGGCCTGGCCCCAGTAGCCGCCCATGAAGCCCAGGGCGGTCCCGGCCGCCACGAGGACGAGGAGCGCGCCCGCGAAAACGAGGAGGGCCGTGTATGACATCTCGAGCATGGCCTGAACGGCGGCACGTTCGCGCACGGTCGTAAGCTTCAGTGCCACCCCGGCCGACACGCCGTGGGCCAGGAAGGCGACGAGGGCGGCCGCGACATGGGTGAAGACGAGCCAGCCGTAAAGATCGGGCACGTGGCGGGGTCCTCCTATTCGGGTCAGGTCCGGACCGATGCTACCCAGACCCCGCAAGCCCCCCGCCGCTATTCGTCTCCGATCGTGCGGGCCGCGAAGGTGCGCATGGCCTCCACGTCCGGCTCGAGGATGTACCCGCGGCCGTCGCCGCGGTCGCCCTCGAAGACGATGTACTCCGGCGGCTCGAGCACCTGGCGCGTGACCTCGGCCTGCTGGGCGCGCCGCACGATCTCGATGAGCGTGGGCAGGTCGTCCATGGGCAGCGAGCTCTGGAACGAGGCGAGCCCGTCGAGCAGCCGCGCGACGTTGACATCGGTCTGTGGATCGATGAAGCGCCGGGCCAGCTCGAGCAGGACTTCCTGCTGGCGCGCCATGCGGCCGTAGTCCGTGTCGGCGCGGCTCCGCACGTAGAGCTGGGCGGTCCTGCCGTCCAGCTCGTGCTCGCCGGCCGCGAGGTGGAACATGAGGTGGTCGTCGTCAAGCGGCTCCTCCGGCCGCACCGTGACCCCGCCGACGGCTTCGATGATGGAGACGAACTCGCCCATGTCGACTTCCACGTAAGCATCGATGGACACCTGGAGCAGGGACTCGATGGCGGCGACCATGCCCTCCGAGCCCTGCTCGGCCCAGATGGCGTTGAGCTTGCGCTCCCAGGTCGAGCCGTCGGGCATCGGGATGTTCGTGGTGTCGCGCGGGACGCTGATGAGCGTCACCTCCGACTGGCCGCCGTTCACGCTGGCCAGGAGGTACGTGTCCGCGTTCACCCCTGCGCCACGCGCGCGACGTGGCTCGTTGCTGTCGGTGCCAATGAAGAGCACCGTCAGCCGCTCGTCGAGGAGCGCCTGGTTCAGCGTCGGCTCGGGCGTCGGTGATGGGGACTCGGATGAGATGGCCGATGGGCTCGGCAGGATCGACGTGCCATCGCCCCGGTTCAGCAGGAGGAAGGCCACGATGGCGGCGACGCCGGCCGTTCCGGCGACGGCCGCGATGGTGCGGGTTCGCTTGCTCACCCCGCCACGCTACAGCCTGTGGCGTGCCAGTGCAGCCGGCCGGCGGCGCGCTCAGCCAGGCGGCAGCCAGCCGTGGATGAGCTCGTCGTGGTAGCGCGGTGCCTCCGCGCCATCGCGCAGCGCGCGCGGCGTGGGGGCCATCGGCAGCCTGCCGCGGGCAGCGAGCGGGTAGTAGGCGCAGGCATCGGTCAGCGGGCAGAGGCCGCAGATCGGCCGCGGCGCGCGGCAGGTGTCGCGCCCGTGGCGGATCGTCTCGACGTGGAACGGGTACATCTCCTCGGGCGCCAGTGCACCCTCGAGCAGGTCGTGGGCGCGCTCGAACGGCGTCCGCGGCGGGAGCATGCCGAGCCGGGTCGTGACGCGATGGACGTGGGTGTCGACCGGCATGGCGGGGCGCCCGAAGTTGAAGAGGAGGATGATCGACGCCGTCTTGCGGCCGATCCCGGGCAGCGCAACGAGCCAGTCGCGCGCCTCATCCAGCGGCAGGCTGCCCAGGAATCCAAGGTCCCACGTCCCGCCGGTGGCTGAGCGCACCTCGGCCAGGGCGTGCTGGATGCGCGGTGCCTTGGTCGGAGCCAGGCCCCCGGGGCGGATGACCTCGGTCAGCTCGTCCGTCGGCGCCTGCAGCACCGCATCCCACGTCGGATACCGCTCGCGCAGGGCGGTGAAGGCACGGAACGAGTTCGTGTCGGCCGTGTTCTGGGACAGGATGGTGAGGACCAGCTCGCTCACCGCGTCGAGCCGCGGGCCGGTCCAGGCGGGGTAGCCGTACCGCTCGCCGAGCCGCTCGAGCACGACAGCCGCGAGCGCCCGCCGCTTCCGGCGGTCGGCGGCCAGCTTCTGCAGGCTCGGGCCGCGCCTGGGCATGGACCGATGCGCCCTACGGACGCGCCAGCTCGAAGCCGATGCCCACCGACCGGGCGACGCGCTCCGCGGCGTTGGTGAGCAGCCGCTCCGTGTCGGCCATCGACTCTTCGAGGGTCATCGGCCGGTCGCCGATGGGCTGGACGAGGGCGAAGACACCCGAGGCGTCGAGTGCCGCCGCCCCATTGCCGAGGGCCCCGCATAGCAGCACGACCGGCGCGTTGCGGGTGCGCGCCAGGCGGGCGACGCCCATGGCCGCCTTGCCGGAGAGCGTCTGCTCGTCGGCACGCCCCTCGCCGGTGAGGACGAGGTCGGCGCGCTCGAGGGCGTCGGCCAGGCCCACCAGCTCGGCCACGACGTCGACCCCCGGCCGCACCGTGGCGGCGGTGAAGCCAAGCAGTGCCGCGGTGGTGCCGCCGGCGGCGCCGGCGCCGGGGATGTCGGCCACGAGCCTGCCGACGGCGGCCTCGATCGCGTCGCCGAAGACGGCCAGCGCTGCGTCGAGGTCGGCGACGGCCGGCTCGTCGGCGCCCTTCTGCGGCCCGTAGGTGGCCGCCGCGCCGCGCGGGCCGCAGAGCGGGTTGGTGACGTCGGAGGCCACGACCAGCTGTACGTCCCTCAGGCGCGGGTCGAGGCCGGCGGGATCGATCCGGTCGAGGCGCGCCAGCGCGCCGCCGCCCGGCGGCAGGTCCTTCCCGCCCCGATCGAAGAAGCGGGCGCCGAGCGCCGCGAGCATGCCGCTGCCGCCGTCGGTCGTGGCGGAGCCGCCGAGCCCGAGCGTGATGCGCTCCACCCCCGCGTCGAGGGCGGCGCGCAGCAGCTCCCCGGTGCCGCGGGTCGAGGCGGCGCGGCAGCTCTCCGCGGTCCGCTCCTCGGGCCGCAGGTGGGCCAGGCCGGAGGCGGCGGCCATCTCGACGAACGCGCCATGGCCGTCGTCGAGCACGAGCCAGTCGGCGGTCACCGGCCGGCCCAGCGGGTCGACGGTCTCGAGGCTGCGCCGCTCGGCCGCCTCCCCGAGCGCCGCGGCGATCGCGGCCAGCGTCCCCTCGCCACCGTCCGCCATCGGGATCTCGCGCACCTCGTCGCCCGGTCGCGCGCGGCGCCAGCCGGCGGCCATGGCCGCGGCCACGCCGACCGAGTCGAGCGCGCCGCCGAAGGAATCGGGGGCAATCACCAGGTCAATGGGTCGGGTCATCGGTCAAGGATATGTCGGTTCGACCAGCCAGTGGCTGTATCGATCAAAAGACGCTCGCTTCGTCGCGAATCTTCTGACCACGGGCTGGTCAATGCGGGGCGCGCCACGGCACCGGCAAGGTCAGGCCTTCTTCAGGGTTCGCCGGCGTTCCTGGTAGGCGGAGATGGTCTTGATCGGCGGTCGCAGCTCATCCCCGATCTCGCGGACCTCAAGGCTGAACCGGTCCTGCTCCTGGATGATCTGCTTCATGCCGCGCCCCATCTCGGTCAGCAGCTCGATCCGGTGCCGCTCCTCGAGCTTGCGGATGGCGGCCTGCAGGATCACGTAGCTCATCTGCGACAGGTTGCCCAGCGGCTGGTTGCGGTGGATCCGCCGCTCGAGGTCGACCTGGCCGATGGCCGGCAGCCCTACCGCGTCCAGGATGTCGATCAGCAATCCGGTCTCGACCGCGTAGCCGGTGAAGAACGGCACCGACTCAAGCACCGCCCGCCGACCGGCGTACTCCCCGGACAGCGGCTGGATGATGCCGGACAGCTCGGGGAAGAACAGGTTGAGGAAGGGTCGCGCCATGAGCTCGGTGACGCGTCCACCGCCCTCGCTGACGAGCTTGTCGCCCTCCTTGATCGGCCGCTTGTAGAAGCCCTTCATGTACTGGATCCGCGGCTCGCGCAGCAATGGACCAATGAGCCCGAACACGAAGCGCGGCTGGATATTGCTGATGTCGGTGTCGATCCAGGCCACGATCTCGCCGTCCAGGACATGGAGGCTCTTCCACAGAGCCTCGCCCTTGCCGACGTACGAGCCCACCTCGGGCAGGATGCGGCTGTGCCGCACGACCTCCACCCCGAGCTCGGTGGCGATCTCCACGGTCCGGTCGGTCGAGTCCGAGTCGACCACGACGATCTGGTCGAGGAGCCGGTATCGATCCATGAGCGCCGCCTTGATGCGCTTGATGACGAGGCCGATCGTCTTCTCCTCGTTCAGCGTCGGCAGGCCCAGGCTGACGCTGAGGCCCTGCTTCTCCTTCAGCTCCACGAGGCGGCGGATGTCGCTGAACTCCGAGGCGTGGAACGTGTTCTCGGCGAACCACTTGTCGACGACGATCGGCAGCGAGCGGCTCTGCTCGACGTAGGCGTCCGCCGCGGCGAGCGTACCCTCCGCGGCGCGCAGCTGATCGAAGGTGGCCATCCCCAGGCGCTGCTTCGTCTTCACCACGATGACCGTTGGCTTCGCGCGCGATGCCACCGCGTCCGCCACGGTGCCGAACAGGAAGCGCCCGTCGGGCGCCGCGTTGGACGGATGGGCAGATGCGCCCATCAGCACGAGATCGTGGTTCGCCGACTCCTTGATGATCGCGGTCCGGACCGATGTCGCCTCGAGCAGCAGGCCCTTCACCTTGCGGCCGCCACCGTGGTCGGCCACGAACCTGTCGAGCGCCTCCTGCTCGCGCTTGCAGGCCACCTCGCCAATGCCCTTCGGCACGACGTGGAGCACGACCACCTGCGACCCGAAGCGCTTGCCGAGGTCGCGCGCCAGGCGCATGGCCAGCTCGGCGTGGGGGCCGCCACGGACGGGAACGAGGATCGACTTCACGTTCTCGACGCCGCGCTGCTTGACCACCGCGATGTCCGACGGCGACTCCCGCACCACGGCGTCGATGGTCGGCGAGAAGACCGGCGGGTCGGAGGCCTTGCGGCGCCCCTCGGCCTCCGCCCTGGCGACCGCGGCCGGCGTGGGTGGGCCGCCCCAGCCGAAGATGACGAGGTCGGTGTCCTCCTCCCCGACGGCCTCGATCACGCCGTCCGCCGCGCGTCGGCCGATCCGAACCATGGTCCGGATCTCGACACCCTCCTCGTCGCCGAAGTCGAGCACCCGCTGCAGCAGCCGGCGCGCGGTGCGCGCCTGGGTGGCTCCCTCCGAGAGGGAGACGCCCTCGGGCACCTCCACGATGCCGAGCGCGGTGATCTCGGTGGCGCGTCCGTTCGTGATCCCGGCACCGATGCGGACGAGATCGCGCGCGGTGCGCGGGTTGGCGAGGGGCAGCAGGATGCGGTACGGCGCGCGACGGCGCGGCGCCATCAGGTCGCGGCCTCGGTCGCGGTCTCGGTCGTGGGTCCGCCCTGGGCGCGCATCTCGCGCCAGCGGCCGACGAGATACGGCTTCAGCTCCTCGAACTCGCGGGCCTGGGCATCGATGACTCGCTCCGCCTGGTCGGTCGTCATGTCCAGCGTCTCGGCGATGAAGCCGGCGGTGCGCCCGAAGTAGAGCGGGGTCAGCGCGGCGAGCAGCGTCTCTCGGTCCGCGCCGCGGCGGTGGAAGGCGACCATGGTGTCGTACAGGCAACGGATCCACAGCTCCGGCGGGAAGTGGAAGTCGGCCGGTCGGTCGGGGATCTCCAGCCCCAGCACCCGCTCCAGCTGCTCGGGGGCCAGCATCCGTTCCCAGTTCTCGCGCTGGGAAAGGCGCGCGTTCTCAAACGAGTCGACGAGCTTGCCGTGGTTCACGTCGATCGGCTCCGGCGCGATGACCCGCTCGAAGCCGTACTCGGGGATGGCGTGCGACCCACGCACGCGGAGCCATCGGTCCTCGTAATGCCCGGCCAGGTTGAACAGGGTGCCGACCACCTGACGGAACATCGGGCCCAGGTCGGAGGCGGGATCCTTGGCGTCGTGGATCTTGGCGCCCAGGCGTGCCTGGCAGACGGCGAAGCCCTCGTTGATGGCCGAGTGGGTCATCCAGATGTCGATCCCGAACCGCGCGATGAGCTCGTCAAAGGTCTCCAGCTCCAGGTAGCGCTGGATGAGGTCGCCGGAGACCGCGAACTCACCCCCGATCGGCTGGCGGATGCGCGCCCCGTACAGCGTCCGGGTCAGCGGGTAGGCGATGTTGTTGGTGATCGTGCCGTCGTACTTGAAGCGCGAGTACATCGGCGCCACGAAGTCGTAGCCACCCTTGAGGATGGGTCCGGCGAGGAGCTCGATCCACTCCGGCACGATGCTGCGCAGGTCGGAGTCGACCATGACGAACGCCTTCACCTTGAGCTCACGGGCCACCTCGAAAAGTGCCCGAACCGCGGTCCCCTTGCCGCTGATGCCCTGGTAGGTGAAGCTCACCCGCTGCAGCTTGTGGCGCGGGCTGACGAGGATGATCTTCTCGATGTACTCGGGTGATTCGGTGCTGACCGCCACCCGCGGCGTGTCGTCCGGGGAGCCGCCATCGCTGTTCACGAGCACCGGCTTGAGGTCGGGGAAGTACTGCACCATGCCCGCCTGGGCGGCGCGCACGACGTAGCCGATGGTCTCCGCGTTCCCGAAGCTCGGGATCCCCACCATGAGGTCAGCGCTGCCCACGCGGCGAACCTCGGCCAGCCCTTGCTCATCGAGCGCCGAAGCGGCTGGTGCGGGCGGGTTCGACGTCAGGGCGGGCCTCCTGCGGACGGCTGGGGCGTGCTGATCAAGCCTGGTCGGCTCGGGTGAAACAGGGTAGCACGCAGGCGGCCCGATGAGCCCACGCGGCTGTCGGGGCGGGCCTCCGCGCTTTCGCTACTGCTTCCTGCCGCGCTCGTCGTGGATGCGGGCGACCTTCTTCGGGCGCGCGCCGATGAGCCGGCCCACCTGGCTCGGGCCGCGGCGCTCGCCGGTGCTCACCTCGAGCCAGTCCTCGGCCACCTCGCCCGGGTGGTAGCGCGAGTTCGCGTGCTTCGCGACGTAATGAGTGAATCCGTTCGCGCGCCACGCGTTCAGCCAGCTGGCGACCGGGTTGCGCACCGCGGGCGTGACCCGTACGCGGACATCCTCCGCCACCACCGAGGTGAGCAGCCGGCGCCGCTCGAGGTACGGCACCTCCTCGAGCGACTGGCCGTCGAGCTCGACGAGGTCGATCGCCACGAAGGCGCGGCGCGTCTCGGCCTCCATCGGGTCGGGCAGATCCTCGGCGAGGCCCTCCTCGGCGATGGCCTCGGCCAGGTGGCGGGCGGCGCTCGCCTCGCCGAGGAACGGCATCGGGGTCCACACCCCGTCGAGGAGCGCCTCGTCGGCATCCACCGCCGCGGCGATGACCTCCTCCGCCTCGGCCAGCTCCTCCCCGGCCGGATCGCCGGCGCGGTCGGTGAGGGTCACGCTTCCGTCGTGGACCCGGGCCATGAGGCGCTCGCCGCGCCAGGCGGGCTCGAACAGCCACTCGACGCTCGTGATCACGGCGTCGGAGAGGGTGGTGAGCTGGGGCAGGACGGGATCGTCGCTCATCTGTCCACCTACGGTACCCGCCGAGGGCCCGGGGCGTTCATCGGCGTCCCGGCTGTCGGTCCGTACCGATCTATCGGTAGGCCTCATCCCGAAGCGCCTCCGAGGAGCGGCATGGCCGATCTATCGGTACCCCGTGAGCGTGGGCGGCGCCAGGGCGCGCGCTTCGTGCGCACCGGCGACCGATAGATCGGTCAAACGAAGCCTGTCGGTGCCCTCCGGCCATGAATCACCCGATAGATCGGCACGAGTCCGCTCGGAGGGCGCTCAGGCCGGGGCGTAGAGGTCCAGCTGGCCTTCCTCGACCTCGGCGCCGACCTCGGTGCGGATCTGCTCCCAGGCGTCGAGGTCCCACTCCCCCACGAAGGTGATGGCGGTGCCGGTCTTGCCGGCCCGCGCCGTGCGGCCCACGCGGTGGACGTAGGTATCGGCGTCCTCGGGGATGTCGTAGGAGAGGACGAAGGGCAGGTCGGTGATGTCCAGGCCGCGGCTGGCCACGTTGGTGGCCACCAGGAAGCGGATCTTGCCCGACTTGAAGTCGGCCAGCGTCCTGGTCCGGTCGCGCTGGCTCATGCCGCCGTGCAGGGCGGCCACGTTCTGCCCGCGCCGCTTGAGCGTGAGCGCCAAGCGGTCGACGCCGATCTGGGTGTGGCGGAAGACGAGCAGCCGGTCGATGGCGAACTGCCCGGTGAGCTCGAGCAATGCGCGGACCTTGTCCTGCTCGGCCACGAAGTAGACGATCTGGCGCACCGTCTCCACCGTCCGCATCTCCGGCCTCACCACGATGTGCTCGGCGTTGCGATCCATGAACCGATCGCAGATTCGCAGGATGGCGTACGGCATGGTGGCGCTGAAGAGCGCCGTCTGCCGTTGGCGCGGGCAGCGGGACAGGATCGTCTCGACGTCCACGATGAAGCCCATGTCCAGCATCCGATCCGCCTCATCGAGGATGACGGTGTGCACCCGGTCCAGGCGCAGCTCCCCGCGACGGATGAGGTCGAGCACGCGGCCGGGCGTCCCGACCACCACCGGCACGCCCCGCTTCAGCGCGCCGATCTGGCGGTCCATGCTCGAGCCCCCGTAGATCGCCACCGCGTCGATGCCGCGGAAGGCACCAATGCGCCGGATCTCCTCGGTGACCTGCACGCACAGCTCCCGCGTGGGGGTGAGCACGAGCGCCTGAACGTGGCGCGCGCCGGGGTCGATCTTCTCGACGATCGGGATGCCGAAGGCCGCCGTCTTGCCGGTGCCGGTCTGGGCCTGGCCGATGAGGTCCTTCCCGGCGCGCAGGGGGCCGATCGACCGCGCCTGCACCTCGGTCGGATCCACGAAGCCCATCTTCTCGATGGCCCGCGCGATGGTCGCCGGCAGCTCGATCTCGCCGAAGCGGTATCCCTTCTGGGCTGCGAGCACGGCAGCGAGCAGCGGCGAATCGGTCTCGGTGGGCGAGGGATCGGCGTCGGCCGTGGGCGACGCGGGCGCAGCCTGGCGGCGCGGGGGTCGTGGGGCCCGGCGACGACGCGCCGGACGCTGGTCAGTCTCTGGCAACCATTGCTCCGTTCTGTCGCGCGGCATCGTAGCACGCGAGCCCGGAATTGACAGGCATGTGATACTCGGTATCACCTAATCACTGCTAGACCGATGGACCGATACCGATGCCCATGCAGCTGACCGCCATCCTCGTCTCCGCCGGCGCGCTCCTGTCCGCCCTGGCCGGCGGCCTCCTGGCGATGCGCGCGGCGTCGGCGGTGGGGATCGTCATCGCGCTGGGGGCCGGCATTCGCATCGGTGCTGCCTTCTTCGACCTCATGCCCGAGTCGGTCGAGCAGCTCGGCTCGCTCGACGGGGCGATGCTGTTCACGGCGGTCGGCTTCCTCGCTTTCTACGCGATCGAGAAGGTCACCACCCTGCACGTCGGCCACGAGGCGGCGACCGAGATCGACCATGGCGAGGCGGCGCACCGGCACATCGGGCTCATCGGCGCCACCGGGATGAGCCTCCACTCGTTCCTCGACGGCGTGGCCCTCGCGGCCGGCCTCGTCATCGGCGGCGGCCTCGGGCTCGTCATTGCCGTCGTCGTCATCGTCCATCGCTTCAGCGACGGCATCGGCATCGTCAGCTTCATGCTCGCCAGCCGGACACCGATCCGCGAGACGTACTGGTGGGTCTCGATCGTGGCCATCGCGCCGGTGCTCGGCGTCCTGGTCGGGATCGTCGTGCCGGTGCCGGAGAGCGTGCTCGGCGGAATGCTCGCTGTCTTCGCCGGCTTCTTCCTCTACATCGGGGCCGCCGAGCTGCTGCCGGAGGCGCATCGCGCCGACCGATCGCGCTGGCTGGTCCTCGCCACGCTTCTCGGGGTGGCGGCGATCTACGCCTTCTCGATGTGGGCCGGCGCGGTCGGCGGCCATTGAGCCAGCCGGCCGTCGCCGACCGCCTGCGGGCGGCGGGCACCCGCGTCACAGGGCAGCGCCTGGCCGTTGCCGATGCGCTCGGGTCGTCCGGGCGCCCGCAGTCGGCCGAGGAGCTGTGGCGCCGGCTGCGTGCCCGCCGGCCGGGCATCGGTCGAGCAACCGTGTTCCGAACGCTCGAGGCGCTCGTCGCCGCGGGCGTGGCGCGCCGCTTCGAGCCGGAGGGCCACGCCTCGACCTACATCGCCTGCCGGCCCGGCCACCATCACCATCTCGTGTGCACGTCGTGCGGGGCGGTGGCCGAAATCGGTGAGGCGTACGTCGGCCCGGTCGCGGAACGGGTGACCAGCGACACCGGATTCGTCATCGACGATGCCCGGATCGACTTCTACGGCCGCTGCGGCGGCTGCGCGAGGCTTCCGGTCTAGCCGCGATTCCTAGTTGCGACCCGCGGCCGATGCGGCGACGACGGAGTCAGTGGAGCGGGCCCCGGGAATCTGCGCCGGCGAGGCGGCATCGTAGCCGTCGGGATGCGCACGGCGCCAGGCCCACGCGTCGGCCAGCATCTCTTCCAGCTTCGAATGCTGCGGCTGCCAGCCCAGCTCGCGGCGGGCCCGACGGGACGAGGCCACGAGCACCGGCGGGTCGCCCATGCGCCGCTTCAGCACTCGCGCCGGGATGGCCCGGCCGGTGACCTTGCGCGCCGCCTCGACGACCTCGCGCACGCTGAAGCCGGCCGCCGAGCCGAGGTTGTAGACCTCCAGCGAGGGGTCCGCCTCGGCGGTCGCTTCGAGCGCAAGGAGATGCGCCGTGCCGAGGTCGCGAACGTGGACGAAGTCACGGATGCAGGTGCCGTCCGGCGTCGAATAGTCCTGCCCGAAGATCTGCACGTGGGTCGCCTCGCCGGCGGCCACGCGCAGGACGACCGGGATGAGGTGGGTCTCCGGATCGTGGTCCTCGCCGTTGCGCTCGGTGGCGCCGGCGACGTTGAAGTAGCGCAGGCTGATGGCGCGGAAGTCGTGGGCCGCGGCGTACCAGCGCATTGCCCCCTCGAAGGCCAGCTTCGTGGCACCGTAGGGGTTGATCGGCTCGGTGCGGTCTGCCTCGGCGATCGGCACCCGGCGTGGCTCGCCGTAGACCGCGGCGGTGGAGGAGTACACCAGCCGGGTCACTTCCGCCCGGCGCATGGCCTCGAGCATCGCCACGCCGCCTGCCACGTTGTGCCGGTAGTAGAGGCCGGGGTCGGTCATGCTCTCGCCGACGAGCGACTTCGCGGCGCAGTGGAGCACTGCCTCGATGCGCTCGGCGCGGAGGAGCCCCTCGAACCGCACCTGGTCCTGGATCGTCCCGCGCACGAGACGGGCCGGCTCGACCACCGCCGCCGCGTGGCCGGTGGAGAGGTCGTCGTAGACGATTACCTCATGCCCGGCCTCGACGAACGTCTCCACGCTCGTCGAGCCCACGTAGCCGGCGCCGCCGACGACCAGGATCCTCAACCTTTGCTCCTCCTCTTCCTCGTCAGCTCGCCCGCGAGCTCACGGCCTGCTCCGCCGGCGCGTCGTCGAACGCGGCCGCAACGGCCTGGGCGAGCTCCGGGCTCAGCTCGGCCGAGATGCGCGTTGCCCCGGCAGTGACCGCCGCTCGCACGTCCGACAACCGCCGAAAGCGGCCGGAGGCCTTCACCTGGACCCGCGGGCCGACGCTGTCGCGCAGGATCCCGGCCTGGTGCACCGTCCGACGGGCGGTCACCTCGCCGGCCGAGGTCACGACATAGTCGGCGCCGGCTCGCTCGGCCAGCCGGCAGGCCTTGCGCAGCAGGTCGTCGGCGACCGGATCGGCCTCGACGATGACGCCCGCCACGGCCAGCGCCGAGTGCGCCATGTCCACCACCGCAAGCATGTCGTTGTAGACGGTCTCGTCATCGCCCGACACGAGCGCGCCGCCGTTCAGGACGAAGTCGATCTGGTTCGCGCCCTGCTCGAGCGCCTTGCTCGCCTCGAAGGCCTTCACCGCCAGGATCTGGCCGCCGTGCGGAAAGCCGATCACCGTGCCCAGCCGCATCCGTGACCGTCCCAACCCGCGCTTGGCGGCTTTCAGCATCCAGGGACTGACGGTCACCGCCGCGCAATCGTGCTCGATCGCCAGGGCCACCGCTGCGTCCAGCTCACCCAGGGACGCATTCGGTCGCGTCAGCCGGTGCTCGAGCCGAGCGGCTCGGCGCCCGATGGCTGTCATCGCGGCGTGGGAACCTCCTTCAGGACCGACCGGAGCGGTCGGTGGGCACGACTCCTCGGACCGCCGATTGTAGCAGCGGCCTATCCGCGCGCCGCCTCGGGGCCCCCCTCTTCGCGTTGCACCCGAGCACCGCTCTCCGCCTCGCGCAGGCGGCGGGCGAGGGCCAGCAACGCCTCCCGCCCGTTCAGGGCCGGGTCGTCGAGGACCGCCTCCATGAGCCCTGCCAGCAGCCGGCCGACCTCCGGCCCCGGTTCGATCCCGAGCTCACGGACGAGGTCGTGCCCGTCGACGGCGAGCTGTCCCGGGCCGAGCGGATCGCCGGCGACCGCGCGGGCGGCCCGCTCCCGAAGCTCGGCGGTGCCCCCCTGGGCCGGCTCGCGCGCCCCGCTCGCCGCGTTGTCGGCACGGCGCAGCGCATAGAGGTCCTCGAGGAGGTCCGAGCCAACGCGACGCACGAAGCGACGCACGGCGGCATCGGTCCAGTCCGGCGTGTACGCGAACATGTGGTGCCGGACGAGGCGGACGACCCTGGCCGATTCGGCGCGCGAAGCGCGCAGCCGTCGGAGCACGCCTTCCGCGATCTCGGCGCCTGCACGCTCATGGCCGATGAAGTGCCCGTCCGCCAGGGTGGTGGCCTTGCCCAGGTCGTGGAGCAGGCCGGCGAGGCGGAGGACCGGATCAGCGGGCGGCAGGGCGTCGACGGTGCGCAGCGAGTGGTCGAGCGCGTCCCCCGGCATCGTCTTCGCCTGTGGGACGCCGCGCAGCGCCGCGAGCTCGGGCAGGACGACCGCCAGCAGTCCGAGCTCCTCCATGAGCACGAATGCGTCGGACGGACGCGACTCACCCGAGAGGATCCGGCGCAGCTCGTCGTTGAGGCGCTCGCCGGAAAGGCCCGCCGCGGCGGCGGCGTTGCGCCGGATGGCGGCGGCGGTCGGCTCGTCGAGGCGGAGGCCGAAGCGCGTGGCGAAGCGCACGGCGCGGACCATCCGCAGCGCATCCTCCGCGATCCGCTCGTCCGGATCCCCCACCGCGCGAAGGACGCCGCGCCGCAGGTCGCCCGCCCCGTCATGGGGGTCGACGAGCCTGCCGCGTCCCGTCACGAGGTCGAGCGGCACCCACCCGATGGCATTGACGGTGAAGTCGCGGCGCGCGAGGTCGTCGGCCAGGGAGCTGCCCCAGCGGACCGACTCGGGGCGGCGGCGATCCCGGTATGCGCCCTCGATGCGGAAGGTGGTGACCTCGACCGCCGGTTCACCGTCGCGATCGGGAAGGACGGTGACCGTTCCGAACCGGTTCTCCCATGTTGAGCGCGGGAAGAGGCTGGTCACCGTCTCGGGCGGTGCCGAGGTGGCCACGTCCCAGTCGGTGGGCCGCTCGCCGCGGACCGCGTCGCGCACGCCGCCGCCCACGAGCGCCGCGTCCGCGCCGTGGGCGAGGAGGGACTCGAGGACATGCCGCACCCCGTCGGGGAGCTCGATCACGAGCTCGTCACCGTCACGCGGAAGTGGCTCGGTCACGGGCGTCGGCCGCCCGGCCTCAGGAGCGCGACGCGGAGGTCGGCTCCAGGAAGAGGTAGGAGCGCCAGGCATCGTTTCGCTCGTCGGAGAGGTACGTGCCGAACAGGTAGCGAACATCGGCCCGTGGGGCGCGCGGCTCGCGGAGGAGGGCCATGCGCGCCTCGTGCAACGTCTTCGAGCCCTTGCGATGGTTGCAGGTCCGGCAGGCGGCGACGAGGTTCTCCCACTCATGCCGGCCGCCGCGGTGCTTCGGCACCACGTGGTCGATGGTGAGGTCTCGGCCCGCGTTGCCGCAGTACTGGCAGGTGTGCCGGTCCCGGGCGAACACCTCGCGCCGGCTCAGCTTCACCCGCGGGCGGGGCCGCTTGACGTGGTACTGAAGGCGAATGACCGACGGCGCCCGGATGGCGAGGGTCGGCGTGTGGATGACCTGGTGGTTCCTCTCCAGGAGCTCCGCCTTCTCCGAGCCGAGCAGCGTGAACGCACGCCTGATGTCGCAGACGTTGAGCGGTTCGTAGTTCTGGTTCAGGACCAGCACGGGTGCGTTGATCATGGCTCGGCGTCTCTCTCCGCTGCCGATCATAGCCGAGACGCGCGAGGGGCCTCCTGCACGGTCGAGAGGTGCGGGTCGTCAGGTGCACTAGAGGGCGGATGACCGGCCCGGGAGTAGAATGCGGAGCCGAATCCGAGCACGCCAACGGGGCGCACCGGTTCATCACGCAGGAACCATCGAGTGACCACCATCGAGCGATCAACCTGGACGACCAAGGTCGGGCTGGCCCGGATGCTCTCGGGCGGCGTGATCATGGACGTCGTCACCGCCGACCACGCACGAATCGCCGAGGAGGCGGGCGCGGTCGCGGTCATGGCCCTGGAGCGCGTGCCGTCGGACATCCGCAAGTTTGGCGGCGTGGCGCGCATGAGCGACCCGAAGCTCATCGAGGAGATCAAGGGGGCGGTGAGCATCCCGGTCATGGCCAAGTGCCGGATCGGGCACATCGCCGAGGCCCAGATCCTCCAGCAGCTCGAGGTCGACTTCATCGACGAGTCCGAGGTGCTCACCCCGGCCGACGAGGAGCACCACATCGACAAGCACGCCTTCGCGGTGCCGTTCGTGTGTGGCTGCCGCGACCTCGGGGAGGCGTTGCGCCGCATCGGCGAGGGGGCAGCCATGATCCGCACCAAGGGCGAGGCCGGCACCGGCAACATCGTCGAGGCCGTGCGCCACATGCGCGCGGTGATGAAGGGCATCCGCGAGCTGTCCGGCATGCGGCCGGACGAGCTGTTTGCCGCGTCGAAGGAGCTGCGCGCCCCGCTCGATGTCGTGCAGCGCACGGCCGAGCTGGGCGAGCTGCCGGTGCCGAACTTCTCGGCCGGCGGCGTGGCCACCCCGGCGGACGCCAGCCTCATGCGCCAGCTCGGCGCGCAGGCCGTGTTCGTCGGCTCGGGCATCTTCAAGAGCGAGCATCCGGAGCGGGTGGCGAAGGCGGTCGTGATGGCCACCACCCACTACGACAACCCGGAGATCCTGGCCGAGGTCAGCGCCGGGCTGGGCCAGGCGATGGCCGGCCTCGAGCTCGGCGACATCCCGGCGGAGGAGCGCCTCGCCGTCCGCGGCTGGTAGCGATCGCGACATGGCGGACCCGCTGCCCCTCGAGATCGTGCGCCCGAAGCGCATCGGCATCCTCGCGCTGCAGGGAGCGGTGCGGGAGCACGCCGACGCCGTGCGCGCGGTGGGCGCAGAGCCGGTGCTCGTCCGCCTCCCGGCCGACCTCGCCGACCTCGACGCGCTCATCCTGCCCGGGGGCGAGTCGACGACGATGCGCCGTCTCATCGACCGCTATGGCCTGCGCGAGCCGATCCTGGCCATGGCCGCCGCCGGCAGGCCGATGTTCGGCACCTGCGCCGGCATGATCCTCCTCGCGCGGCGCGCCGACGACGGCTCCGATCCGGTCCTGCCCCTGCTCGACGTGACGATCCGGCGCAACGCCTATGGGCGCCAGCTCGACTCCCACGAGGCCGATGTCGCCATCCCGTCCCTCGGCGACGAGCCGGTCCACGGCGTCTTCATCCGCGCCCCGGTGGTGGCCGACCTGGGCGACGGGGTCGAGGTCCTCGCCCGCGATGAGGCAGGCCGGCCGATCGCCGTGCGACAGGGCAGGGTCCTGGCCACCGCCTTCCACCCGGAGCTGACCGACGACCGGCGGGTCCATCGGCTCCTGCTCGAGATGATCGATCCGTGATCGACGCCGATGGCGCCGTCCGCGCCGCCCGCATCACCGATCGCCAGGCGCTCGCCGACCTGTCGCGACGGATTCACCTCGCGCCGGACGGCTACCGCCGCTCGCTCGGCGTGCCCGCCCCGAGCGCCACCATGCCGCGTCTCAGCCTCTCGACGCTCATCCCGTCCTGGCTGCCGCTCCGCCACCCGTCGCTCCACCTCGTGGCCGAGTCGGACGGCGAGCTCGTCGGGTCGTGCCGCGCGATCGAGGAGCCGCGACGCCACGACTGGGTCATCACCGAGCTCGACGCTGCTGAGGGCCCGATGGCCGGCGAAGTGCGCTACGCGCTGCTCAGCGCGCTCGTCGAGGCCGCGGTGGAGCACAACGTGGCGCGCTTCCACGCCGCCTGCTCCGACGTGCCGGACAACCTCGAGCTGTTCGGACAGATGGGCTTCGTGGCCTACGCCCAGGAGGAGATCCACTACCTGCCGCCGGCCGGGCCAGCCGGTCCGGCGTCGTGGCTGCGCCGCGCCCTGCGGCGGAACGGCCACGCGCACTCGGCGCCCGCGCCACGCGGTCCGCGTGCCGAGCTGCAGCGTGCCGGCGCCCCCGATGCGTGGCACCTCTTCGACCTGTGGACGCACGCCACGCCGCCGGCCATCGCACGCATCGAGGGCTACCGGGCCGAGGACTGGGAGACCGCCGGGCACGAGGGAGTCGTGCCGCGCACGAGCCTGAACCCGCTCCTCCACTTCTCGGGCGTCGACGCCTGGCTGCTGCCCTGGGACCAGCGCGCCGGCGGCTTTGCGCAGCACGGCGGCTGCCGCGAGGGCCCGCACTACCTGCGCTTCCTCGTGCGTGACACCGCCGACGGCGCCGATTTCCTGCGCAGCGTGCTGGGCACCATGGGCGTCGAGCCGATGGCCGCCGGCATTCTCGCGCCGGTGCGAACATATGAGGCGACCGGCCTGCGGGCCGCGGCGGACGTCGGCTTCGAGCCCATCGGCCGTGTCACGCTGCTGGTACGCGAGGTGCGGTCATCGGTACGGCAACCGGCCATGGTGCCGGCCATCCAGTGACGGGGAGGCAGACGAATCCGGTGAGCAGCAGGCTCGAGACAACCGACGACCTCGACGATCTCATGGCGGCCCTGCCGGACGAGATCGTGGCCCGCCTGCGCTCGTTCGCCAACCGGGCCGACCTGCTCGAGGTGGTCATGGACCTCGGCCGACAGCCAGAGGCACGCTTCACCCACGGGGAGGAGCGGCTCCTGGACCGGGAGGTCACCGAGGCCGACATCGGCCATGTCATCGAGCACATCGGCGCCTTCGGCGACGACAACCGCGCCGGAATCGAGCGCACGCTGCATCGGATCAGCGCCATCCGCAACCGGGCCGGCAAGGTGGTGGGCCTGACCTGCCGCATCGGCCGGGCCGTGTTCGGGACGATCGACATCATCCGTGACATGGTCGAGTCCGGGCAGTCGATCCTCATCCTCGGCCGGCCGGGGGTCGGCAAGACGACCATGCTTCGGGAGGTGGCCCGCGTCCTCGCCGACGACTTCGGGAAGCGGGTCATCGTGGTCGACACCAGCAACGAGATCGCTGGCGACGGCGACATCCCGCACCCCGGCATCGGGGACGCTCGGCGGATGCAGGTCCGCACCCCCACCGAGCAGCACGCGGTGATGATCGAGGCAGTCGAGAACCACATGCCGGAGGTCATCGTCATCGACGAGATCGGGACCGAGCTGGAGGCAGCCGCGGCGCGCACCATCGCCGAGCGGGGCGTGCAGCTGGTCGGCACCGCCCACGGCAACACGCTCGACAACCTCATGCTCAACCCGACGCTGTCCGACCTGGTGGGCGGCATTCAGCCGGTGACCCTCGGCGACGAGGAGGCCCGCCGGCGCGGGACCCAGAAGACCGTCCTCGAGCGAAAGGCGCCGCCGACGTTCGACGTGCTCGTCGAGATCGTCGAGCGCGACCGCGTCATCGTCCACCGCAGCGTGGCCGAGACGGTCGACGCCATCCTGCGCGGCCACATGGTGCCGCCTGAGCAGCGCTGGCGCGAGAACGGGCAGCTCCAGGCCGCGACGAAGTACGACTACCAGATCAGCGACACGGCGGCCGGCAACCCGGCGTTCGCGCCGCTCGAGCCGACCGGCGGGTTCGGCGCCTTCTCGCGGGGTCGCGGTGGCGGCCAGCAGTTCGGCGCCGGACAGTTTGGCGGAGCGGGCCTCCGCCCGCTGCCCGGGCGTTCCGGCTCGGGCCGGCAGAGTCGCGCGCTCCCCGGGGAGCGGCTGAGTGGCGAGCGCGCTGGACCATCCGAACCGTGGTCGGGCTCCGAGGGGGCGGATACCGCCGCCGGGTTGGAGCGCCAGGTGGGCGCCAGCCGGCCCCCGAACGCCGCGGCGCGGAACCATCGGGCCATGAGCCTGTTCGCCTTCGGGGTGAGCCGCAAGCGCCTGGAGCAGGCGGTTCGCGAGCTCGGCGTGCCGGTCACCGTGGCCCGGGAGCTGGACGAGGCCGACGCCGTCGTCACGCTGCGAAACTACTACCGCCGCAAGCCCTCCTCGCTGCGTGACGCCGAGTCGCACGGCATCCCGATCTACGTCCTGAAGACGAACACCATCCTCCAGATGCAGAACATGCTCGCCAGCCTGTTCGACCTCGAGGCCGATCCGTCGGAAGCCGCCCTGCGCGAGACCGCCGAGGCCATCGGCCTGGTCCAGGCCTCCGGCAGGCCGCAGGAGCTGCATCCGCAGAACGCCTACGTCCGGCGCCTCCAGCACCAGATGGCGGAGCGCAACAACCTCATGTCACGCTCCCGCGGGGCCGAGCCGAACCGCAGGGTCGAGCTCCTCCCCGACGAGGGACGCGCCTGGCAGTGACCGGTCGCGGCCGGTTCATCACGCTCGAGGGCTCAGAGGGCAGCGGCAAGACGACCGCCGCCCGGCATCTCGCCGACTGGATTCGCGGGCGCGGCGAGGAGGTGGTGCTGACCGCTGAACCCGGCGGCACGCCACTCGGCGAGGAGGTGCGGCGTCTCGTGCTCCACATGCGGAACGTCTCGGATGACCTCGACGTTCGCGCCGATGCCCTGCTCTACGCCGCCGCCCGCGCGCAGCACACCGCGAGGCTCATCCTTCCGGCGCTCGAGCGCGGACACCACGTCGTCTGCGCCCGCTACCTCGACTCGTCCCTCGCCTACCAGGGCGCCGGCTACGGCAACGATCCAGGCGAGATGCGCTGGCTCCAGCGCTTCGCGACGTACGACACGCTCCCAGACCTCACCATCCTCATCGACGTTCCGGTCGAGATCGGGCTGGGCCGCAAGCGGCGCGGCGAGTGGAATCGCTTCGAGGACACGCTGGCGGTCGATTTCTTCGAGAAGGTGCGCGCCGCCTACCTCGACCTGGCGACGGCCGAGCCGGAGCGCTTCCGGGTCATTGACGGGTCTGGCAGCGTGGAAGAGACCGACCGCCTCATCCGTGAGGCGGTCGACCCACTGCTCGTTCGCTAGGTTTGGACGTGGCTCAAGCTGCTGCAGCAGCGGCCGCCTGCACCCGCACCGATCCGACGCCGCCCTGCACCTCGATCTCCACCCGGTCCGTCGCGGTCGCGTAGTCCGGCGATTCCCAGGCCTTGCCGGCGCGCGGGATGCGTGCCTCGTCGACCTGGATGCTGCCGAGCGCCATGGTGCCGTGGATTCGGACCGCCACGCCGTCCGGCACCTCGAACATGAGCGATGCCGCGCCGCTGTCGGCGCGCACCGAGGTGGTGCCGCGCGCCGGCAGGCGCACCCGGGTCTCGCTGGCGCCGGTCGAGATGCGGAGCGACGAGACCTGCAGCGGGGCGAGGTCCAGGAGCGTCTTCGTCGCGCCCGACTCGACCTGGAGGCTGAGCGGCACGTCTTCCGGCAGGCCGATCGACCAGGATGGGGTGCGGTCCCAGAACGGCCACGCCCCGGGCGACTCGGGCTCGATCTCCACCCGTCCGCTCTCATGCCGCACCTTCGCCGGCATGCCGGAGAACTCGCCGCTGACCGCCGAAGGTCGCCCGGGGCGAACCGTCAGCTCGCCACCGCCGAACCTGATCCTCACCGCCGTCGGGCCGCTCGTGACGAGTGGCAATTCCATGGTGTCCATGCCGATCCTCTTTCCGGGGATGAGCGAGGCGAGCAGCAGCCAGGCGCCCCAGCCGATGATCGCCACCGGCCACCAGCGCGCCACGAGCTCACCCGGCCCCACGTCCAGGGCGCCGGTGGTGCTCATGAACAGCAGCACCCCGATGACGAGCAGCCCCATCGGCCAGGCCAGCGCGGCGAACGGACTGCGCAGCCCGCCGAGCCCAACCAGCACGCCGACCAGGCCGCCAACCCCGGCAAGGATGAGGAACATGGGCCACGCCTGCCCCCAGCTCAGCTCGAGCACCTGCTGGAGCAGGAAGACGACCCCCAGCCCGATGATCCAGGTGGCGGCCACGATGCCCCCCGGGCGCGCCGCGCGGCGCGTCTGGATGCTCACCGCTCGATCCCTCTGCGTTAAGGAGTGTCGCGCCGAGCATGCGCCGCAGTTCGGCCGGCTGCATCGGTCCATCGGTCATGAAAGAGCGCAGCCCTTCGGCCCGTCGTGCGGCATAATCGTCACCGACTCCGCGACCGCCCCCGCCCACCGCAGACGAGGAGCCGCCCGATGAAGCTCGTCACCGCGATCGTGCACAACGAGGACGCCGGCACGCTCGTCGACGCCCTGCTCGAGCGCGAGTTCCGGGCGACCCGGCTCCACTCGTCCGGCGGCTTCCTGAAGCAGGGCAACGCGACCATCCTCGTCGGCGTGGAGGACGATCAGGTCGATGCCGTGCTCGAGCTCATCAGCGCCAACTGCCACGCCCGGCGCCAGTTCGTGAACCCCATGCCTCCGATCATGGAGCCCGGCGAGTTCTACATGCCGTACCCGGTCGAAGTCGAGGTCGGCGGCGCCACCGTCTTCGTGCTCCCGGTCGAGCGCTTCGAGCGCCTCTAGGTCCTGGACCGATGCCTCCGCCACCCTGGCTGGAGGCCCTCGAGCGTCGCGCGCCTGACGTGGTCGCCGTGTGGCGGGCCATCGACGGCGGACCGATGGTCTTCCGCCGCGATCTCCGCCGCTGCGCCGGGCCGGGGACCGCTGCCGCCGTCCTCGCCCAGGAGGAGGCGGTGGCCGACGCCCTCGCCGACGCCCTCGCCGGCTGTTCGGAGGAGGTCCTCCGCGCGCCCGGCGGCGAGGAGGACTGGAACGTGGCGCAGGCCTTCGCGCACACTACCGCC
>Ga0214468_1000054_pt1 | contig 32402 bp, 30 predicted proteins | sample RVTome_9_FD_187334 | JGI IMG/M metagenome (GOLD analysis project Ga0214468, IMG submission 187334) | Soil microbial communities from uranium-contaminated site in the Upper Colorado River Basin, Wyoming, United States - RVT155D38 HiSeq ...
CGTTCCGGACGGCAACGAGCCCTGGTGGGTTCGCTTCCGGAACGAGAGGACCGGGAAGGAATGCACCCAAGACGGGATCACCGACCCCGACGCCATCGTCGTGGTCGTCGACTGGGACGCCTGCAACATCGTCGTCCTGGGGTCGCGGGAGGGCTGAGCGAAACACTTCTCGCGATTCCGTCATACCCGGGTAGAGGCCACCGCCCCTCAGGCCTCAGGGAGGGAAGGATGGACGCGACGCTCGACGCCAGGCCCGACCGACGGAACGCCCTCACCGGCGTGCCGACCCGGCCGGCGCCCGTCGGCGGGCGTCGCCCCTCCGACGCGGGGCCGCCGTTTCCGGTGGTCTCGTGGTCTCTCCCCGGGGAGGTGTCGGCGTCGATCGCCGCTGCGCCCGGCGCACCGACGCTGGCCCTCCCCGGTCCGTATCCCGGGCTCGCCGCCGAGCCTCCGGCGGCGCTGCTCGCCGGCTGGCGGCGCTACCGCGACCTCGAGCTCGCCGGGGCGGGCGGGATGGGCCGCGTCTACCACGCGCGCGACCGGCGCACCGGCGCCGACGTCGCGGTCAAGTTCCTGCTCGACGCGCGCGAGCCGGCCGAGAAGCTGCGCGAGGCGCGGCTCCAGGCCCGCGTCTCCGACCCGGGCGTGCTGGCGATCCTCGGGCGCGGCGAGCTCGACCGCTACGGCTGGTTCGCCATGCCCTACGTCGCGGGCTGCACGCTGAAGTCGGCGCGCCGGGGGATGGACCTCGCGGAGGCGACCGGGCTGATGGTCGCCGTCTGCCGCACCGTGGCCGCGATCCACCGCGCCGGTCTCGTCCACTGCGACCTCAACCCGCGCAACGTGCTCGTCGGGCCGGGGCCGTCCGGACCGCACCACCCCTGGGTGATCGACTTCGGCATCGCCCAGGAGGTCTCGGCGCCGCGCTCGTGGGGCGGCGGGCAGCGGGTCGTCGGCACGCCCAGCTACATGGCGCCCGAGCAGGCGATGGGCAAGAACCACCTGCTCGACCCGCGGACCGACATCTACGGCCTCGGCGCCACCCTCTACGAGCTGGCGAGCGGCCAGCGCCCCTTCGCCGCCGAGACCTCCGAGGCGATCCTCACCAAGGCGATCCACGAAGACCCGCTGCCGCTCTCCGAGCTCGGCGCCGAGGTCCCCCCCGGCCTCGAGCGGATCGTCCTCACCTGCCTCGAGAAAGACCCCGCCGACCGCTACGCCTCGGCCGACGAGCTGGCCGATGAGCTCGAGCTCCACGCTCTAGCTCGCGCACTCCCTCTCCGTTGGAGCTCGCTGCCGGATCTACCTTCTCTTCCGCTCGCTTCGCGCGGCGCTCTCTACGACTCGAGCACGCCTCCCTCGGTCATCGCGCGGGCGTCGAGGGCGCGCTCGAGCTCGTCCTCGGGGAGGACGTTGCGCTCACGCGCCAGCTCGCGGACCGGGCGGCCGGTCTTCCACGACTCCTTGGCGATCTCGGCGGCGCGGTCGTAGCCGATCGCCGGGGCCAGCGAGGTGACGAGCGCCAGCGAGAGCTCCACGAGCTCCTCGCAACGCTCGCGCCGGGCCTCGATCCCGTCGACGCAGCGCTCGGCGAGCAGCCGTGCCGCGTTGCCGAGCAGCTCGATCGACTCGAGGAGGTCGTGGGCGACGAGCGGCATCATCACGTTGAGCTCGAAGTTCCCGCTCATCCCGGCGAGCGCGATCGTCGCATCGTTGCCGACGACCCGGGCGCAGACCATGAGCACCGACTCCGGAATCACCGGGTTGACCTTTCCCGGCATGATCGAGCTCCCGGGCTGGAGTGACGGCAGCGCGATCTCGCCGATCCCGCAGCGCGGCCCCGAGGCGAGCCAGCGGAGGTCGTTGGCGACCTTGGTCAGCGACACGGCGATCGTGCGCAGCGCGCCCGAGGTCTCGACCGCCGCGTCCTTCGCGGCGAGTGCCTCGAACTTGTTCGGCGCCGGGCGGAACGGGTGGCCGGTCGCCTCGGCGACGCGCGCGATCACCCGGTCGGCGAACCCGGGCGGTGCGTTGAGGCCGGTGCCGACCGCGGTGCCGCCCAGCGCCAGCTCGGCCAGCCTCGCCTCGGCCGCGGCGAGCCGGGCGAGGCCGTTACGTACCTGCTGCGCCCAGCCGCCGAATTCCTGGCCGAGGCGCACCGGTACCGCGTCCTGCAGGTGCGTGCGGCCGATCTTGACCACGTCGTCGAGCTCGGCCGCCTTGCGCTCGAGCGAGCCGGCGAGCGTCTCGAGGGCGGGCGCCAGGTGCTCGCGGATCGCGCCGAACGCGGCGACGTGGATCGCGGTCGGGATCACGTCGTTCGACGACTGCCCGGCGTTGACGTGGTCGTTCGGGTGGACCGGGTCCTTCGACCCGCGCTCGCCGCCGAGAATCTCGATCGCCCGGTTCGACAGCACCTCGTTGACGTTCATGTTCGTGGAAGTTCCCGAGCCGGTCTGGAACACGTCGAGCGGGAACTGGTCGCCGTGCTCGCCGGCGATCACCTCGTCGGCCGCCTGCACGATCGCCCGCGCCACCTCCTCGGGCACGATCCCCATCTCGGCGTTGACCACCGCCGCCTCCCGCTTGATCCGCGCCACCGCCCGGAGGAAGCGCCGCGGCAGCTCCTGGCCCGACACCGGGAAGTTCCGCCGCGCCCGCTCCGTCTGCGCCCCGTAATACGCCGAGGCCGGCACCTCGACCTCGCCCAGGCTGTCCCGCTCCGTCCGCATCATGCTCATCGCTCCTCGCTCCTCGCTCCTCTCGCTCTCGGCCGACCGCCGCCAGGATACCGCGAGACTGCGGCCACATCCTGCACATCTAAGGTACTGGTATGTTAAAGCGTACCTTGACTGCTTGTGGTATGCTATTCGGCAGAGGATAACTACTTGGAGGAGAAGCTATGCGGACCTTGGCTATCGCGATGGTCGCTGTGGCGTTCGGTTTGCTCGTAGCACCGCCAGCGCTCGCTTGCTACACATGCGACAACGAGTGCTGCGTTGAGGCTCCGAATGGGAGCTTGGGAACGGCCTTCTGCTACAACAGCCAAGCATGTTCGCCGTATGGTTGTGCGTGCTTCTACTGCAACCAAGACGGCAACTTCTGCGAGGGAAGCGCCCCCGAGCAGTGCGAGCAGCAAAGCCCCGAGGGCGCCTGCCTACAGTATAAGTCCCTCCTGATTCCGAATGGCGAAGCCATCGACCTGCCGATGTTGACGAATCCGCCTGTGGCGACGTCGTTGGATCGCACCGCTTGCATGGCCTGACGCGCCAGCTCGCACTCCTGTTGCTGGCGGGGGTGGCGCCCCCGGCGACGCCAGGTCTCGAGGTGCGACTCCGCGTCCACACCCCTACCCTGCCTCCCGCAGCGGAGATCGTCGTCGTCGGCCACGATGCCGACCATGTGCAGACGGCACACCCGCTGAGGGACCGTCTGGTGATCCCTGAGGCGAGAGAGGACGTGTGGGTGACCTGCCGGGGCGAGGGGCTGTGGTGTCCAAGTGTCCAACCAGTGTCGGGCGTGGTGAGGCTTGCGGTCTTCGGGACGATGCTCGTAACGGCCGAGCTCGCGGGGCCCGGGGCAAGCTGGGGGGTCGCCGAAGGAACCGTGCAGGGTGTCATCGAAGGCGACCCTCGGGACCAGCCGATAGAGTTCCGGGAGAGGCTCGCCGTCCGCGACGGGGAGATCACGTTCGTCGCCCCGTCGACCTCCCTGGACCTGCGCTTCGCCTTCCCCGGTTGTGCACCGGTCTATCGCTGGGGGGTCGAGCCATCTGATGGCGACGAACCTGTGAGATCGGTGAACGTGGGGAAGATCCGGCTCCACCCCGGTCCTTCGCTCAGCGGCTGGGTTCGTCGGCAGGAGGACGATCTGCCGATCGCGGGCGCCACCGTGACCCTTGCGCCGATCAGCACCGCTCTCCAGCTTGCGCCGCTTCGAAGGTGGCACGGATCGAGTGACGAACGAGGCTTTTTCCAGATCCATGGGCTCGCGCCCGGAACCTATCGACTGGAAGCGTCCGCGGATGGACGGGTCCCGCGCGTGCTCGACGCTGTCGATCTCGAAGAAGCTGCCGAAACCGTCGTCGGTACGATCGCTCTCACGCCGCCGATCCAGGTCAAGGTACAGCTCGACCCGCCCCGCCATCCCGCCGGCGAGGCCTGGACGGTTTCAATGCGTCCCGTACGCGCCTCGCCGCACCAAAGACCGCTGACGGTCGCCGCGAACGAATCAGGCATCGCGGTCATCTCTGGCTTGCATCCCTCCGAGTACTACCTGCAGGTCTCGTCTCAGGACGGCGAGAGCCTCCTCACCGAGACCCGCGAGATCGTGGCCGACGAATGGTTGAATCTCAGGGTTCCCGTCGTGGCGGTGCATGGTCGTATCGAGCTCGGCGGGGAGCCGCTCGAGGCGACCGTCACGCTCGAGACCGGCGCCGGAGACAAGGTGGTCCTGGCGAGCGACGAGGACGGAGAGATCTCCGGCTGGATGCGGCGTCCGGATCGTGCATGGCTGATGGCGACGGTGCGGTGGAACGAAGCGATCTGGCAGCGCGAGCGCACCCTGGAGGTCCTCCCGTCGATCGGCGAAGACACGATGGAGCTCGAGATCGAGGTCCCCGCAGGCACAGTGTACGGTGAGGTGACCGACGCCGAGGGACGTAGCCGACCCGGCTACCCCGTGGTCGCCTGGCCGGCCGGCGCACGCTCGAGACTGACCGAGATCCGCGGCGAAACCGACCAGAACGGCCGGTTCCACCTGCCCGGGCTGGAAGACACGACCTATTCCATCCAGGCCGGCGGGAACGGTCTTCCGACCTCCGAAGTCGTTGCGGTGGACCTGTCGAGCGGATCGCTCACGAGCGACGTCCGCCTCGTCGTCTGGCCGACACGGATCCTCGCCATCGCGGTGACGATGGACGGGGAGGGGGTGGGCGGCGCGAGCGTGTCCCTGGACGGCTTCGGACGGATCCCGATCGGAGAGAAGCAGAACACCGACGGCCAGGGGCGAGCTCGTTTCGAAGTGCCCGAGGCACTCGACCGCGCGGTGATCACGGTCGCCGCACCGTACCGGCTCCTGTGGTCGGGATGCGTTCCCATCATCGACGACGAGCTCGCGCTCGCGCTACCGACGCTGCCCACCGGAACGGTCGCGCTGCGGTTGTGGGGGAGGGACGACCTTCCGCCGGCGACCCACGGTCGAGCGGTCCTCCTGACCGGCGACGGCGGCTTCATCGAGTATGAGTCGTTCGTCCACTGGAATCGGATACGCAACGGAGAGAAGAGCTCGTACCGTGACGAAGCGCGCATGGTGCAGACTCTCCAGCTCCCGGGAATGGCGCCGCAGGGCTATGGGATCACGTGGAGTGGAGCGCCGTCCTGGGAGATCGCAGCGAGGACCTGCGCAGGAGCGTTCTCCGACGTCGAGTGGGTGATGCTGGCGCCGGGAGGTGAGGCGGAGTTGACCTTCGACGTCAGCGCCGTCCAGGAGCTCCGCCTGGAGCGACTGACGCAGGACCGGAGCCGCTGAGTCCGGCGGCTCCTTCCCATCAACCCGCCCGCGTGCCGTTCCAGAAGCAGAGCTCGCGGCCGGTGCCTGAGCCGCTCCGGCTCCACCTGGACGCAGACACCTCCATCAAGGCTCTGAGCGGCCCGGTCGTCTGGCCGCCCGGCAGGACGCGGACACGGAGTAGGCTCTCGCCCATGGAGCCCGACGCGGTCCGGGGGGACCGCCTCCCGCGCCTGGAGTCCGAGCGCACCGTCCTCCGGCCGCTCGAGGAGCGCGACCTCGACGCGCTGTTCGCGATCTTCAGCGACCCGGAGGTCACCCGCTACTGGAGCGAGCCGGCGTGGAGGGACCCCGGCCGGGCGGCCGAGTACCTGGCCGAGATCCGCGCCCACTTCGCCGAGCGCAGCCTGTTCCAGTGGGGCGTCGCGCGCCGCGCCGACGACCGGGTGGTCGGCACCGCCACACTGTTCCAGATCGACCCGGTCCACCGGCGAGGGGAGATCGGCTTCGCCCTCGCCCGCTCGGCCTGGGGGGAGGGGCTGATGTCGGCGACCCTCCGCGCGCTCTTCGACTTCGCCTTCGGTGAGCTGGGACTCCACCGGCTGGAGGCCGACGTCGACCCGCGGAACGAGCCCTCCCTCCGCCTCCTCGAGCGGCTCGGCTTCCGCCGCGAGGGCCTGCTCCGCGAGCGTTACCACGTCGCCGGCGAGGTGCAGGACTCGGTGATGCTGGGGCTGCTGGCGCCGGAGTGGCGGGCGGCCGAGGCCCGGCGGCACGGTTCTCGCGTCGACGACTCCGCTTGAAAGGAGACGCCATGGCGCGATGTGAACGTTGCGGCAACGACTACGACAAGAGCTTCGAGGTGGTGATGGACGGCGAGAGCCACGTCTTCGACAGCTTCGAGTGTGCGATCGCCGCCCTCGCCCCGCGTTGCACCCGGTGCGAGACCCCCATCCTCGGCCACGGCCTGGAGGCCGACGGCACCTTCTACTGCTGCGACCACTGCGCCGTGGAGGACGGCGTCGATGGGCTGCGCGACCGGGTGTAGAGCGTGCGCATGAACGACGAGGCGGACCTCCCGCAGAGCGCAACGGTCCGGCTGCCGCCCGCCTGGCAGCGCACCGCCACCGGCGAGGCGATGCCCGACGTCGTCGCTGCGGTGCAGCGCGCCCGGTCGTCGCGCTAGTGCGGCCGCTTGGCGAGGAGGCGTTTCTGGACGCGGGCGCGCTCGAAGGCGGCGTCGATGACGGTCTGCTCCACCTGGCGGGAGGCGCGGAGCTCGCGGGCGTGCTCGAGGAGGCGACGGGGGTCGTCGGGGTCGAGGCGGTCGAGGGGGCGGGCCTGCTCGGTGATCAGGGTCAGGCGGTTGTCGACGAACTGGGCGAAGCCGCCGTCGACGTAGAGGAGGTCGGTGACGCCGTCCGCGCGGGTGGCCTTGAGCTCACCGATACCGACGAGCGAGAGCAGCGGCGCGTGGTTCGGCAGGATGCCGTAGGCGCCGTCGTGGGCCGGGAAGACGGCCGAGATCGCCTCGGCGTCGAGCACCGACCCCTCGGGGGTGACGACCGACAGGTGGAAGGTCTTCTCGCGCGCCACGGGCGACCTAGCTTCCCTTCTCCATCTCTTCGGCCCGCTTCGCGGCGTCCTCGATCGTGCCGACGTACATGAAAGCGGACTCGGGGAGGTGGTCCCACTTGCCCTCGACGAGCTCTTCGAAGGAGCGCACGGTGTCCTCGGGCTTGACGTAGACGCCGGGGAAGCCGGTGAACTGCTCGGCGACGTAGAAGGCCTGCGACAGGAACCGCTCGATCCGGCGCGCCCGGGCGACGGTCATCTTGTCCTCCTCGGAGAGCTCGTCGACGCCGAGGATGGCGATGATGTCCTGGAGGTCGCGGTAGCGCTGGAGGATCTGCTGGACCCGCCGCGCCACCCGGTAGTGGCGCTCGCCGAGCGCCTCGGCGGAGACGATGCGGCTCGACGACGCGAGCGGATCGACCGCGGGGTAGATCCCCTTCTCGGAGATCGAGCGCTCGAGGTTCACCGTCGAGTCGAGGTGGGTGAAGGCGGTCGCCGGCGCCGGGTCGGTGTAGTCGTCGGCCGGCACGTAGATCGCCTGGATCGAGGTCACGGCGCCCCGTTTCGTCGAGGTGATCCGCTCCTGGAGCTCGCCCATCTCGGTGCCGAGGGTGGGCTGGTAGCCGACCGCCGAGGGCATCCGGCCGAGCAGCGCCGAGACCTCCGAGCCCGCCTGCGAGAAGCGGAAGATGTTGTCGACGAAGAGCAGGGTGTCGGCGCCGGTCTGGTCGCGGAAGTACTCGGCCATGGTCAGCGCCGAGAGCGCCACCCGCAGGCGCGCGCCCGGCGGCTCGTTCATCTGGCCGAAGACCATCACGGTCTGGTCGATGACGCTCTTGCCGGTGTCGCCGATCTTCGCCTCCTGCATCTCGAGCCAGAGGTCGTTCCCCTCGCGGGTGCGCTCGCCGACGCCGGCGAAGCAGGAGTAGCCGGAGTGGAAGCGGGCGAGGCGGGCGATCAGCTCCTGGATGATGACGGTCTTGCCGACGCCGGCGCCGCCGAACAGCCCCGCCTTGCCGCCGCGGACCAGCGGGCAGAGCAGGTCGATCACCTTGATCCCGGTCTCGAACATCTCGGTCTTCGGGGTGACGTCCGCGAGCTCGGGCGCCGCGCGGTGGATCGGGCGGCGCTCGGTCGCCTCGACCGGGCCGCGGCCGTCGATCGGCTCACCGACCAGGTTGAAGACGCGCCCCAGGGTCTCCTCGCCGACCGGCACGGTGACCGGGGCGCCGGTGTCGACGATCCGGGCGCCGCGCGGCAGGCCATCGGTCGAGCCCAGGGCGACGGCGCGAAGGCGGCCGCCTCCCAGGTGCTGGGCGACCTCGCACCACAGGGTCTCGGTGACCATCTCCGAGCCGACCTGCCGCTCGACGTCGGCGGTGAGGGCGTTGTAGATCGCCGGCATCCGGTCCTCGGGGAACCGGGCGTCGAGGGTCGAGCCGATCACCTGGATGACGGTGCCGGCGGCGGGCTCGCCGGCGGGGGCGGGCAGGGTGGTGTCGCGGGTCTCGGTGCGGAGGGGTTCGGCCATGGTCTCGGTCCTCGGGATCTCGGTGCTGAGGCAGGCGGCGTGTCTCGCCTGCGCTTCGGGATGACGTTCGGGTCGGTCGTTTCGGTCCGGTTCGTCGCCGCTAGGCCAGGGCGTTGGCGCCGCCGACGATGTCGAGCAGCTCCAGGGTGATCTGGGTCTGGCGGGCGCGGTTGTACTGGCGGGTCAGGTCGCCGATCATCTCCTCGGCCGCATCGGTCGCCGCCTTCATCGCCGCCATGCGGAAGATCTGCTCGGAGACCGCGGCGTCGAGGAAGGCCTGGTAGAGGCGCATGCGCAGGGTCGCCGGCAGCAGCCGGTCGAGCAGCTCCTCGGCGGAGGGGCGGATCTCGTAGAGCGGCCGGTAGCCCTTCTCCGTCCGCTCCTCGCCCTCGTCCTCGTCCTCGCCGGCCGCCAGCTCCTCGCGGGCGATCGGCAGCAGCCGCACGACCTCGGGCACCTGCTTGCCGGCGGAGAGGAAGCGCATGTAGGCCACGTGGACGGCGGCGATCTCGCCGGCGACGAAGCGCTCGACGAGCCCGCGGGCGATCGGCTCGACGTCCTCGTAGGCGGGGCGGAAGTCGAAGCTCGTGTGGCGCTCGGCGATCTCGCGGCCGCGGAAGCGGAAGGCGGAGATCCCCTTCTTGCCGACCATCGTCACCTCTACCGGCCGCGACGCCGCGTCGAGCCGCTCGATCGCCGCCCGCACGACGTTCGCGTTGTAGCCGCCGGCGAAGCCGCGGTTGGAGGTCAGCACCACGAGCGCCTCGCGCGGCGCGTCCTCGTGGGTCTCCATCAGCGGGTGGCGGATCTCGCCCGCCGCCTTCGCCAGGTCGCCGACGAGCTCGGCGAGCTTGTCGGTGTAGGGGCGGCTCGCCACGGCGCGGTTCATCGCCGCCTGGAACCGCGCGGTGGCGATCAGCTGCATGGTGCGCGTGATCTTCTTGATGTTGCGCACCGCCTTGCGGCGCTTGACGATGGCCCTGCGGTTCGCCACGGCTCAGCTCCGCTCGGCCCCCGCCGCGGCGGCGACCGCCGGCTCGGCCGGCTCGTCCGCGGGCGCCTCGACCTCGGCGGTCTCGACCGCGGCGCCGCGGGGCGGCGCCTTCCGCTCCGACGCTTCGCCTTCCTCGGCCTCCTCGGCCCGGGCCGCCTCGCGCTCGCGCACGAAGTGCTGCTTGAAGTCGCCGATCACCTTGCGGATCTTCTCGTCGAGCTCGTCGGAGATCTTCTTCTCCCGGTCGAGCTCCTCGACGACCTCGGGGAACTCGTCGTGGAAGTGGCGCAGCAGCTCGCGCTCGAAGTCGAGCACCTGGGCGACCGGCAGGTCGTCGAGGAAGCCGCGGGTGCCGGCGAAGATCGACAGGATCTGGTCGTTGACCGGGTAGGGCGAGTACTGCGGCTGCTTGAGCAGCTCGGTCATCCGCCGGCCGCGCTCGAGCTGGCGGGCCGACGCCGGGTCGAGCTCGGTGCCGAGCTGGGCGAACGCCTCGAGGTCGCGGAAGGCCGCGAGGTCGAGCCGCAGCGAGCCGGCGACCGTCTTCATCGCCTTGCGCTGCGCGTTGCCGCCGACGCGCGACACCGAGATGCCGACGTTGACCGCCGGCCGGATGCCGGCGAAGAAGAGGTCGGGCTCGAGGTAGATCTGCCCGTCGGTGATCGAGATCACGTTCGTCGGGATGTAGGCCGAGACCTCGCCCTCGAGCGTCTCGATGATCGGCAGCGCGGTCATCGAGCCGCCGGAGTCGGGGAACTGGTGGACCCGGTGGCCCTCGGCGTCGTCCATCGTCTCGAGCCACGCCTCGGCCCGCTCGCGCCCGGTGGTGCGGTGGTAGATCCCCCGCTCCTCGTCGGGCCGGTGCTCCTCGGGGGCGCCGAAGCCCTCGGGGTGGCGCACCGCGAGCGAGCGGTCGGTCGCGTCCTCCGGCGTGTCGGCCGGCACGACCGCGTACTCGTCGCGCAGCTTGACGCTCCGCTCGAGAAGCCGCGAATGGAGGTAGAAGACGTCGCCCGGGTAGGCCTCGCGGCCCGGCGGCCGGCGCAGCAGCAGCGAGAGCTGCCGGTAGGCCTGCGCCTGCTTCGACAGGTCGTCGTACACGCACAGGGTGGCGAGGCCACGCTCGTACATGAAGTACTCGGCCATCGCCGCGCCGGCATAGGGGGCGATGTACTGGAGCGGCGCCGGGTCGGACGCCGAGGCGGAGACGACGATCGTGTAGTCCATCGCCCCCTCCTCCTTGAGCTTGTCGACGACCGCGGCGACGGTCGACTCCTTGAGCCCGATCGCGACGTAGACGCAGACGACGTCCTGCCCCTTCTGGTTGAGGATCGTGTCGATCGCGATCGCGGTCTTGCCGGTCTTGCGGTCGCCGATGATCAGCTCGCGCTGCCCGCGGCCGATCGGGATCATCGAGTCGATCGCCTTGATCCCGGTCTGCAGCGGCTCGTTGACCGGCTGGCGCTCGACGATCCCCGGCGCCTTGAACTCGAGCGGGCGGGAGAGCGACGTCTCGATCGTCCCGAGCCCGTCGAGGGGGCGGCCGACCGGGTCGACGACCCGGCCGATCATGGCGTCGCCGACCGGCACGCTGAGCAGCTCGCCGGTGCGCCGCACCTCGTCGCCCGCCTTGATCCCGAGGTAGTCGCCGAGGACGACCACGCCGACCGACGACTCCTCGAGGTTGAGGACCTGGCCGGAGGCGCCGTTCTCGAAGGTCACCTTCTCCGAGGCCATCGCGTTCGTCAGCCCGTAGACGCGGGCGATCCCGTCGCCCACCTCGAGCACGGTGCCCACCTCGGCGAGGTCGGCCTCGCTGCGGTACTGCTGGATCTCCTCGGCGATGACCGAGGCGATCTCGTCGACTTGGAACTTCATCAGGCGCTCCTCCCGCTCTGGGTCTGGCGGCTCTGGATCTGGCGCGAGGCGCGCGCCAGCAGCGCTGCGCTCAGGGTATGGAGTTTCGTCGCCACGCTGGCGTCGGCCTTGCGGTCGCCGATCTGGACGATCAGGCCGCCGAGGATCGACGGGTCGACCCGCTCGCGGAGGGTCGGGGTGCGCCCGCCGGCCGACTCGACCGCGGCGGCGAGCCGCGCCCGCTGGTCCTCGGTGAGCGGCGCGGCGCTGGTCACCCGCACCGCGACCCGGCGCCGCAGCCGGTCGTGCGCCTCGACGTACGCTTCGGCGACCGCCGGCAGCAGCCCGAGCCGTCCCTTGCGGTTCATCACGCCGAGGGCGTCGACCACCAGGTCGCTCGCCCGGCCGCGCAGGGCGCGCTCGAGGCTCGCGGCGCGCTCCTCGGAGTCGATCACCGGGTCGGTGACCAGCTTGCGGAACCCGGCGTTCCGCGCGTACAGCTCGCCGAGCTCCTCGAGCTCGGCTCGCACCTCGTCGACCGTGTCGCCGCCGAGGGCCGCCTCCTGCTCGCGGGCGACCTGGAGGATCGCCTCCGCGTAGACCCGCGCCAGCGCGGTCGCCTTGTCGTCGAAGCTCGCCATCGTCCGTCGTGCGCTCCGGCTCAGTGGGCGGCGGTCCGTCCGCCGCGCTCGGACTCCATCCGCTCGACCGAGTCGATCGCCTCGGCGACCAGCCGCTCGTGGTCCTCGGGCCGGAGCTCGCGCTCGAGGATCCGCGACGCGGCCGCCGTGGCCAGGGTCGACGCCCTGGTGTAGAGCTCCTTGACCGCCGTGTCCTTGGCGATGTCGATCTCGCGCCGGGCGCGGTCGAGCATCCGCTCGGCCTCCTGGCGCGCGGACGCCTCCTCGCGCTCGCGGACGACCGTGGCGTCGCGCCGCGCCTCCTCGAGGATCCCCTCGACCTCCTGGCGGGCGCCGGCGAGCCGCGCCTCGTACTCGGCGAGACGGGCCTCGGCCGCCTCGCGCTCGCTCTTCGCCTTCTCGAGCGAGTCGGCGATGTAGCGCTCGCGCCCCTGGAGCGTCTGGAGCACCGGCCCCCAGGCGTACTTCGACAGCAGCCAGAAGACGATCAGCAGGACGACGACCGTCCAGACGAAGTTGCCGAAGTCGCCCTGGAGCGGGTTCCAGCCCCCGCCGCCGCCGTGCTCCTCGGCCGCCTCGGCGGCGAACGCGAGCGCGGGCAGGCCGACGGCGGCGAGAGCCGCCGCGAGGGCCGCGCAGGCGGCGCGGAACCGTACGAACGTCATCGAGACCTGCCTCAGCCAGCCGGGTTGGCGATCACCGCGAGCATGCCGACGACGACGCCGAACAGCGCCGCCCCCTCGACCATCGCGGCGGTGATGATCATCGCGGTCTGGATCAGGCCGACCGCCTCGGGCTGCCGGGCGATCGCCTCGACCGCCGAGGCGCCGATCCGGCCGACGCCCAGGCCGCCGCCGACGACCGCGAGACCGGCGCCCAGGGCGCCGCCGAGCTTGGCCAGGGTGAACGCGTCCCAGGGACCCGCGGCCGCGGGCTGCGCCGAGGCGAAGGAGGGCACGACCATCAGCGCCAGGCCGAAGGCGATGAGGGTCAGGGTGAGCTTGGCAGTCCTCTTGTCCATGGCGAACGGGTTCCTTTCAGTGCGCCCCCGCCTCGTCGCCGTGGTGGAAGACCACGGACTGGCCGAGGAACAGGGCGGTGAGGAAGGTGAAGATGAAGGCCTGCAGGAAGGCCACGAAGATCTCGAGCAGGGTGACCGCGGTCGCGCCGAGGACGACGAGCAGGGTGATGCCCGCGCCCGCGACGAGGCTCGTCGCCCAGGCCGAGAAGATGAACGAGATCAGCACCGCGAGCAGCACGTGGCCGGCGATCATGTTGGCGAACAGACGGATCGCCAGCGCCGCGATCTTCGAGATCGTACCGATGATCTCGACCGGCACGAGCAGCAGCGACATGATCCAGAACAGCACCCTCGGCCGACGCGGCGACGGGTTGAAGTGCGCGAAGTAGCTCGTGCCGCCGAAGCGGATCCCGTTGACGACCATCATCGTCAGGGTGACGAGAGCCAGCGCCCCGGTGACCCAGAGGTTCGCCGTCGCGGTGCCGCCGACGTGGGTGCCGAACTGGGTCGAGAGCGAGCCGATCGGCAGGAGCCCCAGCAGGTTCACGGTCAGGACGAAGAAGAAGACCGTCCAGATGAACTTGATGAACCGGTCGGTGTGCTCGTGGAGGAGCGGCCGGGCGAGCTCCTCGCGGAAGTACCAGCAGATCGCCTCGACCAGGGTCGCGCCGCCGGCCGGCACCAGCCGCCCGACTTCGTCCGTCCCCTGGCGCCGGCGCACCATCCGTGGCACGAAGAGCACGAGGAGGAAGGCCGCGACGAACATCATCACGATGATGTCCGAGAGCACGGTGATCTTTCCCTCGGGGGTGAGGAAGCCGAGGTCGGCCGGGATCGAGACGAGCTCGTGCTGGGAGACGTGGTCCAGCGGGTCGGCGCCCGCGGCGGCCGGCAGGACCGCCGACGCCGCGGCGAGCACGGCGAGCCGCCCGGCCCGGCCCGGCCGCTTCCCCGTCGTCGTTCCCGTCGTCCCTCGCCTCAGCCCGTTCACTCTCGGGTCTCCATTCCAGGTTCCGTCCTCGTTCCGTCGTCTCGCCGATCCGCGGCCCGGGCGGCGTCGATCGCGTACAGCGTGTCGACGACCAGCAGCGCCAGGTAGCCGATCCCGATCCACAGCAGGAACGGTCCCCGCGGCACCCGGCCCGCGACCGCCACCGCGACCGCGCCGGCTGCTACCGCGGCGAGCCGCAGCCCCATCGCGGCGAGATTCGCATTCAAGCGACGGGCCGGCTCGCCCTGCACCCGTCCGGCCCCGGCCGAAGCCGACCGCGCGATCGGCAGACCGCCGAGCGCCGAGCCGACCCAGCACACCGCGAGGGCCGCGACCATCGCGCCGACCGCCTCCCGGCCCGCCGCGGCCCGGGTCGGCAGCCAGCCCGCGAGCCCGGCCGCCACCGCCGCCGCCGCCGCGACCAGCAGGAAGCCGAGGTAGCGCCGGAGCGCCTCGCGGCTCACGAGCCGCCGGCCTCCGTCCCGCCGGTTCCGCCCCCGCCGTCCCCGCCGGAGCGCGTCGCGGCGAGCGCCACGTGGACCATGTGCGCCATCCCGACCGCGAGGCCGAGCAGCGCCCCGAGCAGCACGCCCCAGGGCGCCGTGTCGAACCGCCCGTCGATCCACCAGCCGAGCAAGGCGAGCAGCCCCACGGTGGCGGCCAGCTCGATGCCGAGGCCGGCATAGCGCATCCCTGGGGAGTCGCTGCCACCAGGCACGTCGGCTGTCTCCTGGGATCTCCGGTCCGCCGGGCGGACCTCGCACCGGTCGGTCGGGGATCGGGTCGCTGGCTCGGTTCCCGGCGGGCGGCTCGCGGCGCACCGGCCGGGTGGGATCGGGCGGCGGCCGCGCCGTCCGGCGACCTCCTCTCGAAGCTCGCGTCGGGCGGACCGCTCCGCGCCGCGGGCGGCGCCCGCGACGGCGAGAACGTACCATGCCGCACCGCGTCGGTCAACCGCTTTCGCCGGCCGCCGCCGAGGCGGGCGCGGCCCGGTTGCCGCCGGTCGCCGCACTCCGCTAAGATGCCGCCGAGGCGGGCGTCCGCCTCTCCGCGACAGCAGCAGCTTTTGACCGCGACGTACGTGCGAGGCCGGCGTCAGGCGACCGGCCGCGGACGAGCTTCGAGAACGGCCGACGACGAGTGACCAACTCACGCGGGCAGTGGACGTCGAAGGTCGGGTTCGTGCTCGCCGCGTCGGGCTCGGCGATCGGGCTCGGCAACGTCGTCTTCTTCGGCTCGAACGCCTACGCCTACGGCTTCGGAGCCTTCTACCTCCCCTACCTCGTCGCGCTGTTCCTCGTCGGCATCCCGGTGCTGGTTTCCGAGCTCGGCCTCGGCGGGCTGACCCAGCAGGCGTTCCCGCCGTCGCTCGCCCGCGCCGGCGGCCGATGGGGCGAGATGGCCGGCTGGTGGGCGCTGCTCAACGCGAGCTTCATCACGATGTACTACGTGACGATCCTCGCCTGGGTGTGCGGCATGTTCGTCGGCTCGTTCGGGCCGCTGTTCACCGCCGAGACGGCCACCCCCGGCTACGCCGCGGAGTCGATGGGCAACCCGCAGGGCTTCTTCTTCCACATGATCTCGTCGCCCTGGGTGGTCGGGCTCGTCGTCGTCATGTGGATGCTCAACCTGGTGATCGTGCGCCGCGGGGTGACCTCGATCGAGCCGGTGGTCAAGGTGTTCGTGCCGCTGATGTGGATCTTCATGATCGTTCTCATCGTCCGCGGGCTGACGCTCGAGGGTGGCCCGCAGGGGGTGTACCTGCTGTTCACCCCGGACTTCGCGATCATGGGCGACCCGGCGGTGTGGCGGGGGGCGGTGTCGCAGATCTTCTTCTCGCTCACCCTCGGCTTCGGGGTGATGACCGCCTACGCCTCGTACCTGCCGCGCAACTCCGACCAGATCAACAACGGCCTGGTCACCGCGTGCCTGAACTGCAGCTTCGAGTACATCGCCGGGCTGGCGATCTTCTCGCTGCTGTTCGCCTTCGCCATCGTCCCGTCGGCCGGCACGCTGTCGATGATCTTCTTCGTCGTCCCGGCCGGGATCGCGGCGATGCCGGCGGCGGTCAAGCTGTTCGGGCTGCTGTTCTTCCTGCTGCTCGTGATGGCGGGGCTCTCGTCGTCGATCTCGCTGATCGAGGGGCTCAACTGCGCGATCATCGACAAGTTCGGCTGGTCGCGGCGGCGGACGATCCTGCTCACCGGTGTCGTCGGTCTGGTCGGCAGCGTCGCCTTCGCCCTGCCCCAGGTGATCGACCCCGAGCTCCAGTCGACCGGCACCCTCGGCTTCACCCTGATCAACCTGGTCGACCACTGGGCGTTCCAGTACGGTCTGCTGATCGTCGGCCTCGTCGAGTGCCTGATGATCGGCTGGGGGCTGCCGATCGAGCGCCTGCGCGAGGAGCTCAACCGGAACAGCCGGTTCCGGCTGCCGCCGGCCTTCGACTGGCTGATCAAGCTGGTGATCCCGACCCTGCTCGCCTTCGTGCTCGTCACCTCCGTCTGGCAGGAGATCGCCTCGGGTGCGATCTACGGCTGGGCGCCCCAGCTCACCCTCGGGCGCGCGCTTCCGGTCGCCTGCTTCCTCGTCTGGCTCCTCGGCAGCCTGGCGGTGGCCGCGTGGTTCACCCTGCGTCCGGCCGCCCCTACGCCGGACGCCGCGGCCGCCGGGGCGCCGCTCGGCAGCCGCGGCGAGACGCCGGGGGCCTGAGGCATGCCCGCGCCCTCCCTGCGGACCGCCCTCGCCGGGTTGCTGCCGGCGCTGCTCGTGGCCGCCGCCGCAGGGGCCGCGGGCACCGCCGAGCCGCCCGCGCCCGCGCTCGAGCTGGCCATCGCCGACGAGCGGCCGCTCCGCGCCGAGCCGGTGCGGATCACCGTCACCGCCGGCGGCGCGCCGGCCGCCGGCGCCGTCGTCGAGGCGATCTACCGCCCGAACAGCTCGACGACCTACCGCGAGGCGCTGCCGCCGGCCGACTCTTCCGGCACGCTGTTCTGGACCCCGCGCGACGCCGGCCCGGTCACCCTGGAGGCCCGACCGGGGGGCGCCGGCGGGCCGCCCACCGCCCCCGAGACCGCGCCGGCGACCGGCCCGCCGGCGACGAGCCTGGTGGTCGCCGTCCGCTATCCGGGCTTTCCCCCCTCGGGTCTCGCGATCATGCTCCTCGCCGGCGGCCTGCTGTTCGGCGGCGCGGTGGTCGGCTTCGTCATGCTGCTCTCCGGTCCGCGCGCCGTCGTCCCCACCGGGGAGCCGCCGAGCACCTGACGGGCACGGCGGCCACGAGCAGCTCTCAGGAGCCCGGCGCCCCGCCGGGTGGCGGCGGCGCGGCCCAGGAGGAGTACGCGGCGGTGCACGACGGCGGGCCGAGTGCCCAGACCCGGGCCTCGGTGTCCTCGTAGACCGGCTCGAAGCACGGACCCGCTGCCAGGAGATCGAGTCCGGCCCCGCCCGCCGTGCCCCGGGGCACGAGGAGGTGCGAAGCGCCGAACCCGCGCAGCAGGCGATACAGCTCCGGGGGGCCGCGGCGGAGCGCTCTCTGCACCCGCCCGTAACGGAATGTGCCCGTGGGCTCTCCGAGGAGCCGGCCGCGGAAGAGGCCGCGCAGGTAGGGGGCCTGGAAGGCATAGACGGTGAGCCCGCCACCGCCCCGCCCGTCGAGCCAATCCACCGCGGCGAACCCGGCGACCTCATTCCGGAGATACGCCGTTCGCGCCTCGTCGTCGAGGGGCAGCGGCCCGCGCTCGAGCGTCTTGTACGGGGTGTAGAGGAGCCCCGGGGCGGCGAGGATCAGGGCGCCGGACGCCGTGGCGACCGCCGCCCGCCGCGCCCGCCGCGGCTTCGCGTAGACCGGTCCCGCCCGCCGCCGCTCCGGCCCGGCGGAGCTCGCCCGCCCGAGGCGGACCAGGGCGACCGCGGACGCCGCGGCCAGCACCGCGACGACCGGCAGCAGGAAGCGCACCGAGCGAAGGGGCGAGAGCGCGGCGGCGAGGAGATAGATCGCGACGACCGCGGACGCGCCGGCCACCTCGCGATCGCGCCGGACCAGCCGCAGCGCGACCGCGGGCAGGAGCAGGTAGAGCCAGGGGCTGAGCGGCGCCTCGAAGTCGAATGCGGCACGGTCGACCGTGCTCGTCCAGGGCAGCGTCGCGATCCAGCGGGCGGCGTCGACGAGGGTGGTGAGCGCGGTCGTGAGCGCCGCCTCGCCGCTCCCCAGCTCGGCCAGCGTACGGTCGAACCGCGTGTGCCACGCCGGGCCGCCGAGGCGATCCTGGAAGAATGGGAACAAGGGGTTGCCCGTCACCCGGTAGATGCGTACGTACCAGGGCGCCGCGACGAGCAGCGACACGCCGGCGAAGCACAGAACCGGCCGTACGCGGCGCTCCCGCCAGGCCTGCACGGCGACGGCCGCCCCGACCAGGGCGAGGAAGAACAGGCCGTGGTACTTGACCGCGCAGGCGGCGCCGAAGAAGACCGCCGAGAGCGTCAGCCAGCCCTCGGCCCCGCCGCGCCGCCAGCGGTCCCAGGCCGCCAGCCCGAGCACCGTGAACGCCGCCAGGCCGAGGTCGACGTACGCCTGCCCCGCCATCCAGACGACCAGGGGGTTGCCGAGCCAGAGGGCGGCCGCCCACCAGGCGGCCCGCGGCCCGGCGGTCCGGCCGGCCCACGCGGCGGCGGCCAGGGTCGCCGCGGCGGTCGGCAGGAGGGCGACGGCCTGCGCCGTGACCTCGCCGCCCGCCATCAGTCCGACGGAGAACAGCAGCTCCATCAGCACCGGGAAGACCGGGAACCGCAGCTCCGGGACGACGACCAGCCCTCCGGCGTCGGCGAAGGCGCGGGCGAAAGGCAGGTGGTAGACGTTGGCGTCGTACCCGGTCGGCGGATAGAGGGCGAGGCCGACGACCGGGGCGAGTGCTGCCGTGCAGAGCGCCGCGCACAGGGCCGCCGGCGCGGCGCGGCGCCAGCCGTCCTCCCGCAGGCTCCGCGCCGCGGTCGCCGCCGCCCGCGCGAGCGCGGCCGCCTCACGCCACGCGGCGAGCGCCGAGACGGCGAGCAGCAGCGTCACCGGCAGGACGCGGAGCTGCCCGGCCAGCCCGAGCACGAAGAGCGCGCAGCCGAGGACCGCCAGCCCGAGCCCGAGCGGCACCCCGGCGGCCTCCGCACCCTCCGCCAGCTCGACCCGCCGGCAGAGGCGGCGGCCGAGGAGCCAGGCGACGAGCCCCAGGCCGGCCACCGGCAGCAGGTGCCGCGCCGCGAACAGGACTGCGGCCGGTGCGTCCGGCGGGAAGGACGCGCCGGTCACCGCCGTCACCTCGCCCGCGAGCTCGCGGGCTTCTCGACGACCGCCGCCAGCAGGTAGCCGTTGCGCCGCACCCAGTCCCAGCGCAGCTCGGCGAACTGAAACGGGCGCAGCACGAGCGGGCTGAGCTTGAAGAGCGGGATGCGGCGCGTGTAGAGGAACAGGTCGGCCATGCGGACGATCCCGGGCAGCGCCAGGATGCCCGTCCTCCGGACGACCCGCAGGCCGGCCGCCTCGACGTCGCGCGCGAGCTCACGGAAGCTGAACGACTTCTCCGGGCTGTAGGCGTAGAGCCCGAAGCGGTCGAGCAGCCAGACGAGGAGCGGACGGGCCCACGGGTCCCAGCGGTTGGGCACGCCGATGATCGCGCGCCCGCCGGGCTTGAGCACGCGGCCGACCTCCGCGATCGCCGCCCGGTACTCCGGGATGTGCTCGATCGTCCCCATCGTGTAGACGAGGTCGAAGCCGCCGGTCGGGAAGGGCAGCTCGCGGATGTCGGCCCGCGTGACCGGCAGCGGCCCGCGCCCCGGCGTCGGCCGCCGGCGAGCCCGTAGCGCCACCTCCTGCGAGATGTCCAGGCCGAAGGCGAGCGCGCCGCGCGAGCGCATCCAGTGGAGGATGCGGGTGTTGATCGCCTCGTTCCACAGGTCGAGCTTGAGCACCCGCCGGCCGGCGAGCTCGCCGAGCTCGCGACGGATCAGCGCGATCTCGCACCGGCGGTAGTAGAGGGTCGACGGGGCGTCGAAGAAGTCCGGCATGCGGCGGGCGATCCGGTCCCAGCTCTCGCTCTGCCGCCGCCGGTCGCTGGGCGGACGGTGCTCCCGTTCGCCCGGGGCCGTCCTCGCCTCGGGCGCCAACGTCTGCACGATCGTCGGGCTCTCCATGCCTACGCCGGCGCCTCCCCGTCCGCCGCCAAGAGACCTCTCACCATGCGGCCGATCGACTCGGCGAGCGGCGTCGGCCGGAAGCCCAGCTCCCTCGCCGCCCGTGCGCCGTCGAACCGCCACTCCGCGTCCAGCGCCTCGACCGCCGCGCGGTAGCCGCTGCCCCGGTCGTACCCGGCGAGCCCGTCGACGACCCGCGCGGCCCGCCGCACCGCCCCCGCCGGGACCCGCGGCGCGATCCCCCGCCGTCCCGCCGCCGCGAGGACGGCGCGATCGAAGCCGCGGTGGGAGAGGTCGCCGCCGACGAGGACGTACTCGCGGCCCGGCTCCCCCGCCCGCTCGGCCGCGAGCAGCCCGGCGACCACGTCGTCGCCGCAGACCACGCTCCGCAGGCGGCGGCCGGCGCCGATCGTCGGCGCGAGCCGGCTCGCCAGCACCCGGCGCGCATGGGCGGCGAGCCGGTTCGCCGAGCCCGGCAAGGGGAGCCCGAAGACGATACCAGGAGAGACCGTCACCGCCGGCAAGCCGCGTGCGGCGGCCTCGGCGATCCGGCGCGCGCCCTCCACCTTGCTGGCGACGTACGCGCTGGCGAGCGCGAGGGCCTCGGGCGGGTCCTCCTCGGACCGCGGCCGGCCGGCCGCGCCGCTCGAGCCATGGGTCCAGGCGGTCGACACGAGCACGAACCGGCCGGCGCGCGCCGCCAGCGCGGCGGCGGCGAGCGCGCCGGCGGCCTCGGAGTTGATCCGCAGCAGCTCGGCCCGACGCACGCCGGGGGCCGCACGGACCGCGGCGAGGTGGAAGACGGTGCAGCCGGCGGCGAGCGCCGGCCGCCAGGCCGCCGGGTCCTCCAGCGCACCCTCGACGACGGTGATGCCCGGCTGCGGCGCGCCGAGCGGCCTGCGATGCCCCAGGACGAAGACCTCGCGGCCGGCGGCGGCGAGCGCCGCGACCAGCTTGCGCCCGAGGAAGCCCGAGGCGCCGGTGACGAACGCCGGCGGCCCGCTCACCCGCCGCCCGCCGCCCCGGCCAGCCGGCCGCCTTCTCCGCGGCCCGACGGCGCGCCGTCCGGGTCCATCGCCGCCGCCAGGTCGCGCCAGCCCTCGGGGCGGCGGATGCGCACCGTCGCCCCGTCCTCGGTCAGCAGCCAGGCGGCGGCCGGCGTCGTCGCGTAGCGGGAGGCGCGCGACAGGCTGTAGGCGCCGGCGTCGCCGATGGCGAGCAGCGCCCCTGGCGCGGGCGTCGGCAGGCGACGCCACAGGTCGACGACGTCGAGCGTGTCGAGGGTGGGGCCCGACAGATGGTGGACGCGCCGCCCCGAGGCGCCGTCCCACAGCGGCACCAGCCGGCGCGGCAGGAAGAGGGACGACTCCCCCAGCTCCTTGCGCCCGGCGTCGAGGAAGATCCATCGCCCTTCCACCGCGCGCACCCGTCCGAGCAGCAGGCCGGCCTCGCCCACGATCGCGCGGCCAGGCTCGAGCGCCAGGGTGGGCGGTGTGCTCAGCCCGGCGCGCTCCGCCGCCCGGTGGAAGGCGGCCGCCAGCGCGCCGCCGAAGCGGAACAGGGCGTCTCCCGACGGATCGGCCCCGGGCGCGCCGGCCGGGCCGGGCCGGTCGAGGAGCCGCGCCGGCAGCCCCGCGATCGTCAGGCGCCGCAGCCCGGGCGACGGGACGCCGCCGCCGAGGTTGACCTCGGCCAGCCGCACGCCGGTCCGCCGCTCGACCTCGGCGAGGCGCGCGAGCAGGCCGTCGAGGAGCGAGGTGAAGCGCCGGGGCGAGCTCTGCTGGGTGCCGAGGTAGACGTTGACCGCGTAGAGCGCCAGGCCGGAATCGCCGGCCACCGCCGCGGCGGCGGCCGGCAGCTCGTCCCACGCGAAGCCGACGCGGCGGTTCAGCCAGCCGAGCGGCCCGGCGGCGAGGCCGGCCGGCGGCCGCAGGCGGAGGGAGACGCGCAGGGTCCGGCGTCGCCGCGCGGCGGCCGCACCGAGCGTCGCGAGGTCGGCCGCGCGGTGGGCGTGGAACAGGTCGATCCCCGCGTCCATGGCGCGGTCGAGCTCCGCCGCCTCGAGCACCGGCCGCTGGTAGGCGATCCGCTCCGCCGCGAAGCCGCAGGCGCGGGCGAGCTCGACCTCGGCGGCATGGCTCGCCAGCAGGTGGCTGCCGAGGCCCGCCAGCCGCTCGAGGATCGTGGCCTCGAAGTTCGTCTTCGCGCAGTAGCGGAGCACCGGCGGCCGGCCCGCCGCCGCGATCCCGTCCGCCAGCGCGCGGTAGCTCGCCTCGATCCGCCGCGCGCTGAACAGGAAGCAGGGGGTCTCCAGGGGCTCGGCGAGCCGGCGCAGCGGGCGGCCGTCGAACAGCCAGCGGCCGTCGACCTCCGACAGCCCCGGGACGACGGCCCGCGGGTCGCCGCCCGCGGGCGGGTGCCGGCTCATCGCTGTGGCGCGGCCCAGGTCCGCGAGCCGCTGAGCCGGTCGGCGAGCGAGCGGCCGCCGAGCGGCCCGAGGGCGAGGAGCAAGGGGAGGCCAGCGGCGGCCAGGGTGAGCAGGCCGCCGAGCCAGCGCAGGCCGGTCTGACCGAAGGTCAACGGCCCGCCGTCCGCGTCCCGGGCGACCAGGCCCGCCGCCGCCATCCCCGGCGTGCGCCCCCAGAAGGCCAGGGGCACGACCGAGTAGACGAACGAGAAGACCAGCGCGAAGAGGGCGAGCGGGAGAAGGGCGTCCGCGTCCGGCCAGACGCCGAGGAGCGTCGCGCCCAGCCCGCCGCCGACGAGGACCGCGCCGAGGAAGGCGCCGTCGGCGAGGGAAGCGACGAGGCGCGAGGTCCAGCCCGCGGGAGCGGGCGCCGGCGCGGCGTCCGGCTCGGCGCGTGCCGGCGTCGCGGTCGGCGCGGCGCCCGGCGCGGCCGCCCCGGCCTCGCTCCACGGCTCGTCGTCCCGGTCGGTCCGGCGCTCGTCGCCGGCCGCGTCGCCGGCGCCGGAGAACAGCGGCAGCTCGCCCGCCCCGCCCGGGCGCCGGCGCGGGGCCTCGCCGGGTCGCTCCTCCGCGGCCTCCGTCTCCGGGTCCCGCGCGGCTTCCGGCGCCGGACGGCCCCGCCGCGCCGGAGGGTCGTCCGGGGCGTCCTCGGCCGGGGCGAGCGGCAGGTCGAACAGAGACGGCTCGTCGTGGGGCACGGCCGACGGCTATCTCGGGGGGAGGTACTTGACGTAGATGCGGTAGAGCATGTCGCGCTCGCGCTGCGCGTAGGTGCGCGCGAAGCGCAGGTTGCGACGCACCTCGGGGTCGTCGGGCGCCAGCTCCAGGGCGTCCTCGAGCCGGTCGGCGGCGACCCCGGGGTTGCCGCGCTGGAGCTCGCGCACCGCGATGTTGTAGTACGAGTCGACGATCATCCGCCGCACGTCCGGGTCGTCGCCGTCCGCCTGGTGGGCGCGCCACAGCTCGGGCAGGACCATCTCGTAGTCGCCGCTGCGGTAGAGCTCGACGAGCCGGGCGATCGGCGCCAGCTCGCGGTCGACGGCCGCGGCGAGCTCGGCATCCTCCCCCTCGAGCGCCACGATCTCGTCGGCGCGCGCCAGCAGCTCCGCCGCCGTCAGCTCCTCGCCCCGCGCCGCCGCCGCGCGGGCGGCCGCGACCAGCTCGTCGCGCGCTTCGAGGTCGCCGGCCGACGGGCCGGCGGCGGCGGGGTCGGCCGTCCGGGGACCGGCGGCCGCCTCCCACTGGGAGATCAGCGCCTGCGCCTCCTCGTAGCGCGGGTCCGTCGGCGGCATCCGGCGGAGCTGGGTGATCGCGATCCCCGTCCGCCCCGCCTCGTGGAGCCGGGTGGCGCGCGCGATCGGGTCCTCGGCCGCGGCGGCTGGGGCCTCGTCGGAGTTCGGGAAGATCGCCTCGCGGTTGCTGTAGACGAGCCAGCCCGCGACGGCCACGACGACGAGCACCAGGCTGCCGATCAGCGCGAACCGCCGGCCGGCCTTCGACTCGCGGACCGCGACCAGGGACGGCCGGGCCGGCGCCGACGACGCCGCGTCCTCCTCCTCGGCCCCGGGCTCGGGCGGGACCAGGATCTCCTCGCGCAGAGGCTCGTCGGCCTCGGCGTCGGCCGTGGGCTGGGCCGCCGCGGCGGCGCTCGCCTCGCCCTCGTCCCGCTCGCCGCTCCAGGGCGGTGGCGTGGCGCGGTCCGGCGGGCGGGCGAGCCCTTCGTCGGGCTCCTCCTCCCAGCCGCCGCGGAGCTGGTCGAGACGCTCGCGCGCCTCGAGGTGACCCGGCGCCAGCTCGAGCACCCGGTCGTAGCCCTGGCGGGCGGCGCGCGGGTCGCCCTCCTCCTCGGCCCGCTCGGCGTCGTGGAGGATCTCCTCGACCTCGCGCTCCCTCTCGGACTTCAGCCGCCGGGCCTCGTCGATCCGCCGCGAGGCCTCGGCGTGGTCGATGTCGATCAGGAAGATCCGCGACCAGGCGTCGATCGCCCCCTGGTAGTCGTCGCGGTCGAACGCCGCCTGCCCCTCGGCCAGCAGCTCCTCGATCCGTCCGTCCCCCTCGCCCGCCGCGGCGGGCTCCGCCCGGGGACCGGCCGCCGCAGCCGGCGGTCCCGCCGTCCCCGCGGGATCGCCGGGCTCGCGCCCGGGCTCGCCGTCCCCTGCGAGCCGTCGCAGGTCGGGATGCCCCGCGTCGAGCGAGCGCGCCTTGTCGAGTGCGGCGGCCGCCTCCTCGTCGTTCCCCTGCCGCCGCGCCTCCCGGGCCGCCTCGAGGAAGCGCTCGACGTAGGGCACCGCCTCGTGCCGCGCCGCCGCATCGGCGACCAGCCGGGCGAGGTCGGGGTCGGCCGCGATCTCCTCGCGCCGGCCCTCGGCGAGCGACAGCAGGGCCTCGTCGCGGCGCTCACCGTACAGCCGCTGGAGGTCGCGCCGCAGCTCCCCGTGGCGCTCGGGCTCGGACCCCTCGGCTCCGACCGCCGATGCGTCCGCACCGGCCCCCCGGAGGTCGTCCACCGCGACCCGGAGGTCGTCCACCGCGACCTCGTCCTCGCCGGCGCGCAGCCGTTCGAGCAGCGCGCGGGCGGGCGCGAAGGCCGGATCGAGCTGGAGGATGAAGTCGCAGCCGAGGCTCGCCTCCTGGCGGTCGCCCGTCGCGGCGAGATCGAGCGTCTGCCGAAAGGTGGTCAGGATGCGCTGCCGGACCTCCGGAGCGACGGCTGGGTTGCCAGCGTAGGTCATCGTGGAGGACCGGTATGCTAGCAAAGGCTTGGCAGCCCGTGGTGAACGTCCCCGGGGGCACTCGCACGACCGGCTGCTCGACCCCATGCCACGCTCGCCACAGCCCGTGCTGGAGACGGTCCCCAACGTCAGCGACGGGCGCCGCCCCGAGCTGCTCGACCGCCTCGCGGCGGCCGCCTCGGCCCACCCCGGCGTCGCCCTGCTCGACGCCTCCCGGGACCCGGACCACCACCGCTCGGTGCTCACCCTGGCGGGCGGCGCGGGACCCCTCGTCGAGGCCCTCGTCGCCCTCGTCGAGATCGCCGTCGACGAGATCGACCTGCGCCGCCACCGGGGGGCGCACCCGCGGATCGGCGCCGTCGACGTGGTCCCCTTCGTGCCGCTCGCCGGCACATCGATGTCCGAGGCCGTCGCCGCCGCGCGCGAGCTCGGCCGCCGGATCGCGGAGCGCTTCTCGCTCCCCGTCCTGCTCTACGAGGAGGCCGCCACAGCCCCCCACCGGCGCCGGCTCGCCGACCTCCGCCGCGGCGGCTTCGAGGCCCTGGCCGGCCGCCTCGCCGACCCGCTCTGGCGCCCCGACTTCGGCCCGCCCCGACCCCACCCGACCGCCGGCGCCACCGCCGTCGGCGCCCGCTTCTTCCTCGTCGCCGCGAACGCCGTGCTCGACACCGGCGACCTCGTCATCGCCCGCGCCGTGGCCCGGGCGGTCCGCGAGTCGAGCGGCGGGCTGCCGGCGGTCCGCGCGCTCGGCGTGCCGCTGCCCAGCCGCCGCCGCGCCCAGGTGAGCATGAACCTGGTCGACTACCGGCGGACGCCCCCGGCGGTCGCCTTCGCGGCCGTCGAGCGCGAGGCGGCGGCGCGCGGCGCCCGGGTCGTCGAGCGCGAGCTCGTCGGCCTGGTCCCCGAGGCCGCCCTGGCCGGCGACGACCCGGCCACCCGCGCGCTCGCCGACCTGTGGGCCGACCGCGTCCTCGAGCGGCGGCTCGACGCCGGGTGATCGGCGCTCAGGCGTCGGCCGGCACCGCGGCGCGGTCGGCGGCGGCCGCGCCGGCTTCCGAGCGACCGCCTGCTTCGGCCCGCGCCTCGAGGGCGGCGAGCAGCCGGCGTGGGACGGCGCCGAAGGAGCCCGAGGACATGCACACCAGCACGTCGCCCGGCTCGGCGGAGACGACGGCGTGGTCGAGCAGCTCGTCGATCCCCGGCGCAACACTCGCCTCGACCCCGCGCCGGCGGAGCTCGGCGGCGAGCCGCGGCAGGTCGAGCAGCTCGGCCGCGGCGAAGCGCTCGGCGTAGAAGATCGGCGCGAAGAGCACCCGGTCGGCGGCGGCGAAGGCCTCGACATAGCGGTCGAAGAAGAAGCTGCGGCCGGCGGTCAGGCTGCGCGGCTCGAAGAGCACCGCGAGCGGGCTGCCGGCGTAGCGCTGGCGGAGCCCGGCGAGGGTCTCGGCCACCGCCGTGGGGTGGTGCGCGAAATCGTCGACGACGGTGACGCCGCCCGGCGAGCCGAGCTCCTCCTGGCGCCGCGCCACACCGGCGAAGCGGCCGAGGGACGCGGCCACGGCCTCGGCGGGCAGGCCGTCGCGGCGGACCGCGGCCCACACGGCGAGGGCGTTGGCGACGTTGTAGGCGCCGGCCATCGGCAGCACGACCTCGACCTCGCCGGCCTCCGGGTCGACGATGCGGAAGCGGCTGCCGCTGCGCCCGGCGACCGCCGTCTCGCGGACCGGCTCGATCGGGCCGGCGGGCGCCAGGTCGTTGCCCGCGCCGAGGCCGTAGAAGAGGACCCGCGAACGCGCCCGCTCCGCGAGCCGACGCACCTCGGGCGAGTCGCCGTCGACGACCGCCAGGCCGTCCGCCGGCACCAGCTCGACGAGCCGGCCGTACGCCGCGAGCAGGTCCTCGTGCCGCGGGTAGAGGTCGGCGTGATCGTGCTCGGCCGAGGTGAGGATCAGCGTCTCCGGCCGGTAGTGGAGGAACTTCGGCCCGCGGTCGAAGTAGGCGGCGTTGTACTCGTCCCCCTCGATCACGAAACGCTCGCCCCGGCCTTCGCGGAAGCTCACCGGCAGGTTGCGCGGCAGCCCGCCGACGAGGAAGCCGGGCTCGGCGCCACAGTCCTCCAGCACCCATGCGGCGAGCGCGGTCGTCGTCGTCTTGCCGTGGGTGCCGGCGACGACCAGCGGCCGCCGCTCGGCCAGGAAGAAGCGAGCCAACGCCTGCGGCATCGACAGCACCGGCAGCCCGCGCCGCTCGGCCTCGACCGCCTCCGGGTTGTGGCGGGTGACCGCGTTGCCGACGACGACGAGGTCGGGCGCCGGCTCGAGGCGGGACGGATCGTAGCCCTCGAAGGGCACGATGCCGGCCTCGGCGAGCAGGCTGCTCATCGGAGGGTAGAGCGGGCCGTCGGAGCCGGTCACCCGGTGGCCCCGCCCCTTCAGCAGGCAGGCGAGCGGCGCCATGCCGCTGCCGCCGATCGCGATCAGGTGGATGGAGAGACCTGGACGCTTCACGCGCGCCTCACGTAGGAAACCAGGATCGGCGCGGACCGCGCTCAGGCGGCCTGCGCCCGCAGGATCCGAGGAATGGACCCGGCGCCGGGCCGGTTCTAGCCGGCGAACGACGAACGATACATCGGAGGGACATCATCGTCATGACGCGACGCACCATTCATGCCACTGGCATTCGAGCGCTCCTGCTCGCCTTCCTGCTCGCCCTGAGCGCGGGCGCGACCGCGGCCCAGGAGGGCGCGGCGGCCGACGGCCCCCGCCCGCGCGCCATCGTCCCCGAGGCCGTCTGGGACGGCGGGAAGGTCGCCCCGGGCGAGAAGATCGTCCACGACTTCGTGATCCGCAACGAGGGCGACGCCCCGCTGACCCTCACCGACGTCCGGCCGGCCTGCGGCTGCACCGTCGCCGAGTTCGACGAGACGATCGCCCCCGGCGCGGCCGGCAAGGTCCACGCCGTCCTCGACACGTCGAGCTTCAAGGGTGGGATCGCCAAGGGGATCACGGTGCTGACCGACGACCCGCAGAACCCCAGGCTGGAGCTGACCATGAAGGCGATGGTCGAGCCGCTGATCCACGTCCAGCCCGGGTACGCCCGGTTCATCCAGCCCCAGCTCTCCGAGCCGGGCACGGTCGAGCAGCGCATCTTCACCGCCACGTTCGACGATCTCAGGATCCTCGACGTCGAGTCGCCGTACCCCTTCGTCACGGTGACCCACCAGCTCGCCCCGGAGGACGCCCGTCACGAGGAGGGGGTCGGCCCGCAGTACGTCCTCACGGTGACCCTCGACTACATGAAGGCGCCGATCGGCTCCCTCGCCGACTTCATCGTGGTCGAGACCAACCACCCCCGTCAGCCCGAGCTCCGCATCCCGGTCTCCGGCTTCGTGCGGCCGATGGTGGCCTTCACCCCGTCGGAGGCGAACTTCGGCGAGATCGCGAGCGAGCAGCCGCTGCGGCGGACCATGGTGATGAAGAACTACGCGCGCGAGCCGCTCGAGGTGACCGCCGCCGAGACCACCGTCGAGGGCGTCGCGGTCGAGGTCGAGTCGATCGAGGAGGGCCGCGAGTGGGACATCCACCTGACGGTCGAGCCGTCGCTCGTCCGCGGCGACTTCTCGGGCACGATCCGCCTGCGCACCGACCACCCGAAGAAGCCGCTGATCGAGATCCCACTGCGGGGCACCGCGGTCTGAGCGGCGAGCGCCCCTCCGCCTCGCCCGACGCCGGTCCCGCCCGTAGCGGCGGGCGCGGCGCCGCCGAGCTCCGGCCGGTCCGCCTCGAGGTCGGGGCGATGAAGTACGCCGAGGGGTCGGCCCGCATCGACGTCGGCGACACGCGGGTCCTCGTCGCGGCCAGCGTCGAGACCCGCGTGCCGCCCTTCCTGCGCGACACCGGCAGGGGCTGGGTGACCGCCGAGTACGCGATGCTGCCGCGGGCGACCGCCACCCGCTCCCAGCGGGAGGTCGTGCGCGGGCGGCCGAGCGGCCGCACCTCCGAGATCCAGCGCCTGATCGGCCGCAGCCTGCGCGCCGTCGTCGACCTCTCGGCCCTCGGCGAGCGCACGATCACGGTCGACTGCGACGTGCTCCAGGCCGACGGCGGCACCCGCACGGCCTCGATCACCGCCGCCTACGCCGCCCTCGCCCAGGCCTGCGCCCGGCTGCTGCTCACCGGCGACGTGCCGCGCTGGCCGCTCACTGGCGCGGTCGCCGCGGTCTCGGCGGGCCTCGTCGACGGGCGGCCGCTGCTCGACCTCGAGTACGTCGAGGACGCCGCGGCCTCCGTCGACATGAACGTCGTCGGCACCCCGGAGGGCGACCTCGTCGAGATCCAGGGCACCGGCGAGGAGCGCACCTTCCGCCGCGACGAGCTCGACGCCCTGCTCGACCTGGCGCTCGCCGGCATCACCGAGCTCGGCCGCATCCAGCGGCGGGCGCTCGCCGACACCCTCGCCGAGGTCGACGCCGTCCTCGCCAAGAGCGACCGCCGCCCGGCCCCCGCCAAGGACGAGTCCGACCTCTGGGGCCGGCCGTAGCAGCCCGTGGTGAAGGTCCGCGGGGTCGCGCGCAAGGGACTTGCGGTGCAGATGCCAGGAGCGAGGAGGAGGCGATGCCGAGCCATCGTCGACGACGAGCGACGCCGCAGATGCGCCGCAACTCCCTTGCGCCCTTCGGGTTGTGGTCCGCGCGGGGCCGCCTGCGGCGTTGTCGGCGCTCGGCGATGGCAACGCATCGCCTGCGCGCCGACGCCTTGCATACGACCCCGCGGGGACCGCAACGCGACCCCGCGGACCTTCACCACGGGCTGCCAGAGCGCGGATCGCACGTCATCTCGGGCGGTCCTCCCTCGTCGCTCCCTGCGGCGCACATGAGTGCGCCTCGGTCGACTCCTCGGTCCGGGTCGTCCCTCCAGCCGCTCCGCGGCTGCGGACGCACGCTCCCCGCTCTTAAGTAGCTTCCGGCCCGCGCCGGTCGCCGCGATCCGCGTTACGCGTTGGCGTCGCGGGCGGGCGTCCAGGGACCGGCCTGGAGCAGGCGCGTGGCGGCCGCCGCGGGGGCGGGCGGGCTGATCCGGTAGCCCTGGGCGCGGTCGCAGCCGTGGCGGCGCAGCGAGGAGATCTGCTCGTCGGTCTCCACCCCCTCGCCGACCACGGTGATCCCGAGGGCGTGCGCCAGGCGGATCAGAGACTCGGCGATCTCCTGGTCCGCCGGCTCGTCGACGATGCCGCGGACGAACGAGGGGTCGATCTTCAGCGTCTGGATGGGGAAGCTCCGCAGGTACAGCAACGACGAGTAGGCGCTGCCGAAGTCGTCGATCGCCAGCCGCACGCCGCGGCGCTCCAGGGCGGCGAAGGCGCCGCTCGCCGCGGCCGGGTCGCGCATCGCCACCCGCTCGCCGACCTCGAGCTCGATCGCCTGCGCCGGCAGGCGATGGGCCGCCACCAGGCGGGCGACGCGACGCGCGAGGTCGGGGTCGTCGAACGAGGACGCCGAGACGTTCAGGGTCACCGACAGGCTCGGGAACCCGGCATCGTGCCAGGCGCGGAGCTGCCCGGCGGCGGCGGCGAGCGCCCAGTCGTCGAGCTCCGTCGCCAGCCCCATCCGCTCGGCGAGCGGCAGGAAGCGCTCGATCGGCAGGATCTGCTCGGGCCGGATCCGCCAGCGCGGCGAGGCCTCGAACGCGACGAGGCGGTTGCTCGCCAGCTCGAGGATCGGCTCGTAGACGAGCTCGAGCTCGCCGTCGGCGACGGCCCGGCGCAGCCGGTCCTGGAGCGACAGCGGGCTCCGGCCCCCGGGGTCTCCGGGCCGGGCTCCCCCAACCCCCACGCCCGCCGGGGCGGATGGCGGCGCGGCGGCGGCGGGCGCGACGGACGGCGCCGGAACGCCGCCTCGCGCGGCGCGGGCCGGAGCTTCCGACGCACCTCCCGCGACCTCGTCCCGCCCCGAGACTCCGCCCTCGCCGGGCCGGCGCCGCCGGCCGATGCGCACGCCGGCCGCGAAGCCCAGGGCGGCGAGCGCCAGGGCGACGGCGGCCAGCAGGAAGGCTTCGGTCAACATCGCGGTGTCGGTGTCGGATTCGCGAGCGCCAGTCTAGCAGCCCGTGGCTGCTGGCGCGGAACGCCGGTCAAGTGACCTCGACCCACTCCAGCTCGACCGCCCGGTCGCCCAGGATGCGCCGGGCGAAGGTGGCGAAGTTGGCGCTCGCGTCGGTGACGAAGAGCCGGTGCGCGGGGGCCGCGCCGTCCGGGGCGGCGAGGCCGGCGGCGGCGAGGTCGCGGCCGACCTGCTCGGCGACGCTCTCGGCGGAGTCGACGAGCGTCACCGCGGGGCCGGCGACGCGGGCGAGCAACGGCCGCAGCATCGGGTAGTGGGTGCAACCGAGCACCAGCGTGTCGACCCGCGCCGAGAGCAGCGGCGCCAGGTAGCGGCGGGCCACCTGCTCGGTCACCGGGTCGTCGTGCCAGCCCTCCTCGACGAGCGGCACGAGCAGCGGGCAGGCGCGGCTGAGCACCTCGACGCCGGGCCGCAGCTCGCGCAGGGCCTTGCCGTAGGCGTCGGATCGGACCGTCGACTCGGTGGCGATGACCCCCACCCGCCCCGCGGTCGCCGCCGCCGCCCGCTGCGCCCCCGGGCCGACGACACCCCACACCGGCACGTCGGCCTCGAGATGCGGCAGCGCCAGCGCCGAGGCGGTGTTGCAGGCGACGACCACGGCCTTGACCCCCCGGCCGCGCAGGAAGTCGACGTTCTTGCGCGTGTACCAGGTGACCGTCTCCTCCGACTTCGAGCCGTACGGGAGCCGCGCGGTGTCGCCCAGGTAGACGATCGACTCGCCGGGCAGCCGGCGCTCGAGCGCGGCGACCACGGTCAGCCCGCCGATCCCGGAGTCGAAGACGCCGAT